>Ga0209571_1000621_pt1 | contig 31099 bp, 28 predicted proteins | sample EBPBio102011_DNA_FD_185866 | JGI IMG/M metagenome (GOLD analysis project Ga0209571, IMG submission 185866) | Wastewater treatment Type I Accumulibacter community from EBPR Bioreactor in Madison, WI, USA - Reactor 1_1/10/2011_ DNA (SPAdes)... | ecosystem: Engineered > Bioreactor > EBPR >... | reverse complement strand
GAAATACTTCGGCTTGAGACGGGCGCCTTCCAATAACTCCTGTGAAAACAGATAGTTGGCAAGCCCGTTAATTACTTTCGCATATGAAGGGCGTCATGCAATTACCCTTTATAAACAATACGTTACAGCTCAATTATGCAATGAAAATGAACGCCATTCAAGCCACGATCGCCGCTATGCATTTATGCTAAGTTGAGAGGATTGCTCTGCCAGCGGGGTGAAGAGCGTGGTTTTGCAGATCTGGCTTCAAGACGTTCTCTCAACACGGCGGCCCTCATAAACGCGACCTTCAGGGCGGGGGTTCTAAGTGACTAGAGGCGAGGGAATTTGACCAGCCAGCGGGGTGAGTAGCGGCGAAGGCAAGCAGCGAGCATTCGTCGCCCTCGATCGATCACTTCGGCAAGAATTCGATCAGCTCGGTCTGCTCCCGGGTGAAAACGCCCCCGCTGGGTCTGTAACCGATGTAGGTCGACTTGACGTAGTTGCCCACTTTTGGCGAGTACCACAAGCTTTCCTCGAAGCGACCCTTCACGCCAGTGGTCGGCGTGATATCGAATACGCGCTGCCATGTCCCGTCACAATCAACGCGAAAGGCGTCGAAAGTTCCCGCTGGGACGGTCACCGATTCGATTGCCTTGACTTCGCAATCGGCCGAATAGTGACCATCGCCCGTGCGCCAGGGTCGCTTTTCATAGCGGTTTTTGTTGCCGACGTGTAGAGGGAATGCCAACGCACCCACACAATTTTCTTCTTCGCTTTCGCGCATGCGCCGGCAGGGAGCCAGGCTGCGACCATGATAAAAGGTCTTCGGCTCGGCATTTTGCGCCGACTTCCCACGATATACCAGATGGTCGGGCCGGATCTCAACGAGTTCCCGCCGGTACGTCTCGAGCTCACTGTTGTTCCACAGATCGATTTTCTTGAATTCCCATACATCGCCTACCTTGGGCGCCGGCAGTTCCGCGACTGCCGGCGGCTCGGCGGCGGCGGTGAGCGGGACGAGAGCAGCGCACATCAGGCGGCATACGAACGGGCGTAGTCTGAACATCGCAAAACTCCTTTCAAGAATGAGCAAAAAATACCCACACGCCGATTGGCAGCGGACTACCGCCGGCAACACGTTCCCAGCGTGTGAGAGAATAAAAAGTACAAGCAAAGTGCAACGAATAGCGCTTATCTGCTGCAAGAGCGGGCGGCTCAACCGCGGCGGCTTGTGGCAGATAAACCTTTCTGGAGTGAAAGAAAAAAGCAGAGGAGCACGCAGGAGCACGGGCCAGGCTCTATTTTTCCTCAGCTCCACGATCAATTCCCCCGTTACCAAAACGGAGAGAGCGAGGGCCCATCATTTTGGTGTGCATTCTCCACCAGTCTAGTCAGCCTGTAAATGGTATTGTGGTTATTTTCCATCCGCAGTGCCTTTGTCAGTGCTGCGTGCTTGCGCATCGCGCCGTTTTCCGCCGGCGTGTGCTATTTCGGCGCGAGAGCGGCTGTTACCAGGCGGCAGGCGTTGATTGAGCGCGAGAGGGATGTCGGCAACGGCTGCGTCGTCAAGCTGGTCGGGGAAGATTTGGCGATAGCTGGCGTGGCGTTCGCTGGCGTCGTGGGCAATTCCGAGATGCTGGGGTCTGATCATTAAACCGCTTGCTCCAGGAATAGTGTCTCGGAGACTTGCGACGGTAGGTCCGGTCATAATTCTGGCGACCCAGAACTCAAGGCACTTCGACGCTCGGCCCGAACGTCGCTTTGACGCTGGCGTCCGAGTTTCATTGGCTACGGATTTGACCGCTCTGAATCTCCCCATTCGGCGCAATCGTCACGGTGGCGAGCGGCACCCACCAGGCGTCGACCTTGAGCTGGTGGGCAAAATCCGGATTCGACTGCTTCCTGAATCGCCGGGCGAGGGTGTCGACCTTGATGGCTATTATCTGACCAGCGGGAAGGCGGCAGTTTTTTGCAATGGCGCCCACTGGCCGTCCGTCCTCGGCGGCGCAAAGTTCGATTCGCTTGTCCGTTTGAACGACTCGCAGCGACGAATCGTGATCGAGCTCTTCCAGCGCTCGGTGAATCGCATGGCCTGGGGGCAGCCGCCCCGCAAAGCTGAGGTCGACGTCCGCCAGCCCGAGCGAAACGTAGCGCCAGGCAAGGGCTTCCGGGCGTTCGATGTCCTGGGGCAGGGGAACCCGGGTGATGCCGGGGTCCGACAGGCGTGGGGAGAACGGGTTCGTCGCACTCATGGATTCGCACAGCAGGAGCAGGTCCCTTGCGCGGGTCATGCCGACGTAGTAGAGACGGCGTTCGTCGTCTGACGCATCCTGCCAGTCGCCGTTGTCGAGGATCACGACATGGCGGAACTCGCGCCCCTTGGCCGAGTGCACCGTCGATAGTGTCAGGCGGCCCTGCTCGGACCTCGCCGCGTCGGTGGCAAACTCGTAGAGCTCGTCGATGATGGTGCCGCTCGGCAGCGACAGATCGCCCCACACGCAGTTCAGCTCGTCAATGAACTGGGCGAGCAACACCAGCCAGGGGTTGGCGTGCTGCGCATCCGAGAAACGAGCCTCGAACCAGCGCGCCAGGGTGGCCGCCTTGCATCGCCGCTTAGGCTTGTTGCGCAACAGGTCGAGAAGACGGCACGCTTCGCGCGTCTGGTGGAATTTCGGTCCGGAGCTGTCGCGCTCGGACATGCGGAAGGCGACGTCGTTCTGGTGACACCAGGCGCGGACGGGGTCGAGGGTCGCCCGGTTTCTCGCCAGCACGGCGAAATCGGACCAGTCGCCGGTCGGGTCGAGCGCTTTCAGCCGCGCGAGCTCGGCCATCACGACGACGGCCTGGCCGATCGCATCCCTGGGGACACGAAGCGCCTGTACGCGGCCCTGGGCTGCGGGGTCGAGTTGCTGCCAGCGTCCTCCCGGCGGGTCGTCCTTGCGCGAATGGTTGATGCGAATCGGGTGGCTGATCTTCATCCGCTCGCGATGCGGCGCGATGAGCGTATTGGCGGCGGCGACGATATGGGCGCTGGAGCGATAGTTTTCGACCAGATACTCGACCGTCGCCTGGTAGTCCAGCTGGAAGCGATGGATGAAGGTGTTGCTGGTGCCCCGGAAGGTATAGATGTTCTGGTCGTCGTCGCCGACGGCGAGGACGGTCAGGCGGGCATCCCTGTCCTGGGTCTGGCGGCCGGCGAGGGCGCTGATCAGCTCGTACTGGCGCTGGTCGATGTCCTGGTACTCGTCGACCAGGATGTAGCGATAGCCGGCGAGCAGGCGCTCGCGCAGTTCGTCGCCTTCGCCATCGACTCCGCCCGGAGCGGTTTTCCCCTGCAGCAGGGCGACGGCCTCGTCGAGGATCTGGTCGAGACCTTGCCGTGCGGGTTCTTCTCCGCTGTTCTCGGCCAGGGCGGCAAGACTCGTGCCGGTCAGGCGAAGTGCCAGGGCATGGTAGGTGAGCACGGTCACCGCGCCCGCTTCGGCGCCGATGAGACTGCGCAGGCGGTGACGAATCTCCCACGCCGCGCCGCGGTTGAACGCCAGGACGATGATGCTCGACGCGGGTTCGCGCAGAACACGGGCCAGGTACGCCACGCGATGCACGATGACGCGTGTCTTGCCCGACCCGGGACCGGCAAGGATCAGGCGGTTGGCGTCGGGCTTTTCGGCAACGATGCGCTGTTGCAGGGGGTGTCGCAGGCTGTCGACGATTCGCCGATACGACTCTTCCGTCGTTGCCCGTTCGAGGATTTCCTTGCGCCCGGCAAAGTAGCGGCGAATGAAGTCGAGCTTGGACAGGGAGAAATAGGCGAAGACGAAGCTCAATGCGGCAGACAGCTTGTTCAGGCCCAGCTTTGCGTATTCGTGGATGACGTGAATCTGGAAGTTCTTCTCGCTGTAGTGTTCCTTGAGCGGCTCGAAATCCGCGTTGGTGAAGCCACGCGACTTTTCTTCCGGGGTGATGCGGATCGTCATTGCCGAGCGGAAGACCGTCTTGCCGCGATCGAGGATCAGGACGCCGTTGTCGTGCAGGTAGAGCAGGCCGGCCTCGATGGCGGTCAGCTCGTCCTTCACCTGTGGCCCGATTTCAAGATCGGAGCGCAGCGCCCCGGCCAGGTCGCCGAGCCTGCATTCCACGCGCAGGTCGACGCCGCGCAGCTTGTCGTCGAGCTTGCCGAGCAGCGTCTGCAACAGAACGCCAGCCACCGCCCGGCGCCTGTCGCTGATCCCGCGGATGTTGGACCAGCTGCGCCGCAGGCGAACCTTGAGGATTTCGCGGCGCAGCAACCTGACGTCAAAGGACGCCCGCCGACCCTTTTCGCCATCGCCAAAAGGCCGCGCCAGCGAGTGCAACAGTTTCATCAGCTGCTCGGGGATGAAGTCGACGCCACTGCGCAGCTTGAGATCCTGGCACAGCCCCCGCAGATTGCCGTCCTGCCACTCGCCGCTGTCGGCGTCGGGCGCCAGTTCGGGGAGCAGCGCCAGCACCGCCTTTTCCATTTCCGCCACGCGGGCAAGCCGATCACTGCTGGCGTCCCTGACGCCCTTGCGCAGCAGAACCGTCAGCGCCAGGTCGTTGCTGAGAACGCCCATCTGCTCGAGTTGATGAAGCATGCGGATGATGTTGTCGCTGGACTCGCCCAGCGCGGCCATCAGTTCGTCGGTGCTGACGCCTTCGTCGTCGCGTGCATTGATCAACAGCGACACCAGACCGAGGTACTTGCGTCGCATGTCATTGGAGAGGTTGGCCTTGTCCAGGCGCTTCGCGGCCGCCTCGAGTGTCGGCACCTTGAGGCTGCCGGGGAAGACGCGCGTGTGATTCTCGTTGCGCTCCAGGAATCGCGCGCGTTCCAGCCAGGAAATGGCCGTTCTCACCTTGGTGTCGGCGTCCGGATTGTCGGCGTCGATGCTGCTTTCCAGATCGTCGTCAGCGAGGATTTCACCGGGCGTGACGACGATCTCGCTGCTCTTCGTTTTTCCGGCGTAGCGGCGAAGCGTGCGCAGAATGGCGGCGATGTCACTGCGCGAGAGGCGGGAGCGGGACGACAGGTTGAACTGGGACTCGACGTCCTCCTCGTCGTAGAGCAGCACGCAGCGCGCGTCCTGCCGATCACGCCCTGCGCGGCCCGCCTCCTGGAGGTAGTTTTCAAGCGAGCCTGGAATGTCGGCGTGGATGACGATGCGCACGTCGGGCTTGTCGACCCCCATCCCGAAAGCGTTGGTGGCGACGATGACCCTGAGCTCGCCTTCGATGAACGCCTGTTGCACGTCCTTCTTGATGCCCGGGTCAAGGCCGGCGTGGAAGTGGGCGCAGGCCCAGCCCATGTCGCGCAGAAAACCGGATATCTCTTCTGCGCTCTTGCGGCGGCCCGTGAAGACGACGGCGCCGCCATGGCGGTCAGCTTTGGCGGCGTCGCCGAACTCCTTCTCGAGAAGCCGGTGGATCAGAGGCTGTTTTTCCGGCTTGGTCACCGCCATCACCTCGTACTGCAGGTTCTGCCGTTCGTGCCCGCCGTCAAAGATTCGCAGCTCGACGCCAAGCGAATCGTGAAAGTGGCTGCGGATGTCCTCGATGACCTCGCGTTTCGCGGTTGCCGTGTAACAACTGATCGGCGCACGGTCGTCCGGCCTGCGCGCGTGGCGCTCGCGAATGAAGCGCGAGACGTACAGGTAGTCCGGGCGGAAATCGTTGCCCCACTTGGAGAGGCAGTGGGCCTCGTCGAATACCCAGGCGCCTATCTGTCGCTGCCGGATGGCTTCGACAAAGGCCCGGTTTCTGAACTGCTCGGGGGAAACGAGGAGGATTCCGGCATCACCGAGGCGGATCTTCTCCAGAACGTCGCGTCGTTCCGGCATGGTCAGCAGTCCGTTGAGGGTCGCTGCGCTGTAGATCCCCACCTTGATCAGGTTGTCGACCTGGTCCTTCATCAGCGACTGCAGCGGCGAGACGATCACCGTGAGAGCGCCGTTACGCCAGTGCCGCGACAATGCCGGCAGCTGATAGCAGATCGACTTGCCGCCGCCGGTAGGCAGGATGGCGAGGAGGCTTTCTTCGCAGTACCCGGCGCCGACGATGTCCTCCTGCAGCGAGCCTCCCGCGGCGTTCGCGGGCTCCGGGCGAAAGGCGGAAAAGCCGAAGTAGCGTTCCAGTTCCTTGCCGGGGTCCAGATAGACGGCGCAGTACGGGCAGGCCGGGTCGGCGCAGCGTGTCTCGCGCAACCTCTCTATCTGCTCGATCGTTGCCGGGTATTGCCGGCGTACCCAGGGGGGCAGGACGGAGTTGCCGCCACTGACGCGCAGCCAGGCGAGCACGTAGGAGAATGCCCGCCCGACGCCTGGATCGACGAGCGCCTGGTCGAGGATCTCGGCAAGATGAGCGGGACAAACCTTGCCCGCCGCGAGGCGGCCGACGGCCGCACGGACCTCGCCAGGCTTCGGCGGCATCGCCGCCCGGAGCTTGGCGAAGAAGCTGCCGACGCCTCCCCTGGTGTCACGCGCGAGGAAGAAATGGTGGCAGGCGATCTCGTCGGGAGACGAGACAGCAAGTGCGGCAAAGGCCGCGTACTGGTCCTGCCAGAGCTTCAGCGCCAGCTGCGCGTCCTTGAGCGGGTCGTTGCGTGCGTCACGGACGAGCTTGTAGTCCTTGACCAGGCTGTGGTACGGGTTGGCGGGGAAAGCGAGCGGCGAAAGTTCCAGCGTATCGACGGCTGGCAGCTTGTTCAGTTTCAGCTGTGGATAGACCCTGGCGAGTGCCGGGAGGTCATGGCGCACGACATTGTGTCCGAGGACGAAGGCCGCGCCCTCGGTGAGTGCGTCGAGGCGCTCGACGGCGGCGGCGATCTGCTGCCCGGCCAGGGAAACGCCTTCGTTGGTGTCCGCTCGCCAGCCGGCCAGTTTGTGAATGGAGAGAAGGTCATCGAAAGCGGTTTCGATATCCAGGCACAGACATCGCGGCGCGAACGGCGGGGAGGTCATCACCATTTGACGAAAAATGCCATCGGAAAACGACTTGATTGGAGCATATCCAGGTCCGGCCTTCAATCGCTGGGGAGCAGTGTAGTGTCGCACGCCGTCGGGAAGCGATGAAGTCAAGCGAGCGCAGGGTGTCGCGCCGTTTTCGGCTTGGCCGAATGTCTCGCCGGGAAGGCGGCGCCACACCAGCCCGCGGGTCATTGCGAGGAGGCGCAGCCGACGCGGCAATCCAGTTCCATCCTCTCACCATTTTCCGCCGCATTGGCAACGCAAAAAGCCAAACCTCTGGATTGCCGCGTCGGCTGCGCCTCCTCGCAATGACGGTGTGTGGGCGGTGGTTGCCCGGTTCTTTGCGACCGGGGCAGCGGCGCGAGAACCGGTGGAATTTCAGCGGCGACAAGGGTTTCTCGCGTGCACTTGTCGCCAGAAGAAATGGCCAACGAAACGCGGGCAAGCTTGGCTGATTGCGTCGTGGAAAGCCTGGATGCCGCCGAGATAAGCCCACTCTGGTTACGTGAGGCGCGCCGCCGCTTCGATGACGTTCGTGCTGGTGACATAAATTCGCTTGCTGCCGACGAAGTGCTTTCCAGGGTGAGCAATGCCAGCGCTCGACGGGAGTCGAGTATCACCGGGACGCGCTGGCGGAGTTGCGTGAGGGCGCTGTCTATTACGAGAGCAGGCAGCGCGGACTCGGTGGACGCTTCATCGGCGCCGTCCAGTCTTCAGTCGCGCACATCGCTGTCACTCCGGCCGCGGGCCCCCTTGCTCGCCCATTGTCGTTTATTTCTTGGCCGCAGATTCCTCGCTCAGGACTCCAAGCAACTGGCTTCGAAGTTCAAGCAAGGGGCCCTGCACCGTATCCCAAACCAACTCCAGATTGATGTCGAAGTAGCCGTGTGCCAGACGATTTCTCATGCCGCGCATGGCTCGCCACGGAACCTCCGGGTGTCGGTTTGCCCATTCCGGGTATTCCTTGGCAATCTGAGCGGCCGCCTCGCCAATAATCAGAATGTTCAGGACGACCGCTTGCTGGGTTTTCTTGTCTGCGAAGAAGGCGTCACGGCTCATGCCTTTAACGTAACTGCGGACCAGGCGAATCGCCTCGAGCATGTGCTCAACGTAGTCCAGCTGCCGCAGCTTGGTGTCATTGGCATTCACAGTGGCCGTGCTTCCCGCAATACCTGTTGGCGAAACCGGGTTGGCAGATCGCCTGGCGTCAGTACGTCTACCCGGATGCCAAGGAGTTCTTCAAGGTCAATCTGGATACTCCCGAGATCGAGCAGGGTCGCCCCCGGTAGGGCATCAACCAGCAGGTCCAGGTCACTCTTTTCGCTATCCTCGCCACGCAGAACCGAGCCGAAAACGCGCGGTCTTGCGGCGCGGTGAGCGGCGACGATCTGCATGATTTGTTGCCGGTTCTGTCGGAGTAGCTCTGATGGGATCAATGCTCAGCCTCTTCAGGTGTTCGTGCGAAATCTACCATAAGCGGTTTGGCAACAGGCGTGAGCGCTATTTCACCACCGCCCCAACGCTCTGGGCGTGTGGCTAACCCAGCCCCTGGCACATCACTTGCTGTTGTCGGACGCGCCCCGTTCGTCAGCCGGGACCGCATCGTCTTCAGCGTTGCGCCGCGGCGGCAGGAAAAAGTCCGCCGGCTTGCGGCGCAGGTGAGTGAACACCGATCGTGCCAGGAGTTTCCACTGCGGGTCGGAAACCTGGCGCGAGCGCAGCGCGATGTTGAGCGCGAGCGTGAAACTGACTGCCAGGTTGATGAAGCCGATGGCGGCGACGCCGATCAGCGCGGCGACGAAGAGGAGCAGGTGTTCGCCGAAATCCAGCCCGACAAAGGCGATGCCGACGAAGGCCGAGGAGAAGGCGACGTGGCGGATGTCGATCGGCAGGCCGAGGAGGAGGCCGAAGAGCGTGGTGCCGCCGAGCAGGACGCCGAAGAGGAAGTTGCCGGCGAGGGCGCCGAGGTTTTCTCCGACGTAGGTGGCGAAACGGCGCCGGCGCGATTCGCCGACCAGGCGTTTCGGCCAGGCGAGTTGCAGGATGCGCTCGGGGACGTGGTTGTAGGCGGCGTAGTTGTCGTAGTAGCCGCTGATCAGGCCGGAGATGAACAGGCAGACGCCGGCAATCGCCGCGTAGAAGAGGGCACCGCCGTGGAGCGGGCTTTGCGCCTTCAGGAGATAGAGCGATTCCTCGCGACCGGCGAAGGGCGTGCCGCTGAGCGTAAGAAAGGTCCAGGCGAGCAGCGCCGAGAGCGGGATGGCGATGAAGACGTTGCCGAGAATGGCGATGACCTGAGTGCGCAGGGCGCGCGCGATGAGGTCGGTCATCGCTTCGACGTTGCGCAACCGGCCGCCGGCCTCCTCGATGCCGGCGGCGATGGCGTTGGCGGTCATCGCCGGTTGTTTGGTGGCGACGGTGCCGTGTAGGAGGTGGATCAGGCAGAAGCCCAGTCCGTAGTTGAGGCAGAAAAGAATCGCCCCGGTCAGCGGCGGCATGTGCGTTTCGACGAGGGCCAGTTTCAGGCAGGCCATGAGCGCAATGACCGCACCGCCAATCGCCGCCGAGCGCGCCATCGACCAGTATTCCGGCGCCGTCTCGGTGATGTAGTGTTCGCCACGCTGGCTGGCGTTGTCGGTCACCCGCAGGGCGATCAGTTCGGTGTTCTGGCGCAGGTGGCGGGCGAGGTTGTCGCGCAGGCACTCGTCGCAGATGATCTGCATGGCCAGGGTGACGATCGGCGGATAGGCGGCGACGCCGCTGCGGTCGCTCTGCAGGCCGGCGAGAATGTCGAGGAGCTGCTCGCTGCGGCGCAGCAGCTGCCGCAGGCGCCGCAGGTGATAGGTGAGGCGGATGCTGGTGCCGTCGCGGGCCGCCTTCCTGCGCACACGTTCGATCACTTCCAGGCACTGGCTGAAGAGGACGCGCGACTGGCGGTCGTCGGTGTCGCCGTCGACCGGCTTGCCCCAGTGCTCGGGGAAGGCATCGATGTAGGCCGCCATCTCGACGTTCTGGGCGACGAAAGGCGATTCGTAGGTTTCGAGCGACGGTTCCAGGCGCAGCAGTTCGGGCTCCATGCCGCCGGCGGCGATCCAGTACGAGAGGACGCGCAGCGAGCGCAGGATTTCGCCGACCGCGGCCGGCATTTGCCCGCTGGCCGGAACCTCATCGAAGCGCATGGCGGCGATCAGCTGCAGCCAGGCATCTTCTCCGACGCCGTTGACCCAGTAGCGGTCGCTCGCCTGGTGAAACATGCGCCGCAGGACCGTGCGCAAAAGCCCGCGGTCGAGCACTTCGGGCAGCAGCTTGTGGCCGATGCGGCGCAGCGCTTCGCTGACGAAGCCGGTGTTGGGCAGGATGCCGGTGACCGTATACAGCTCGCCATGACGGTGGGTCTGGGCGAGTTCGGTCAGCGTGTCGCGCAAACGCGCGCGCAGCTCGGGTTGCGCGTGCAGGATCCCGCTGAGGGTTTCCATGCGCCCCTTGGCGAAGGCGATGTCGTGCGCGTCGGCGGGTCGAATCTCGTCGATCAACTGGGTCAGCAGTTGCGTCGAATTGGCGTCCGGACTGCGCAGTTGGCTGAGGATCTCTTCCATTGCTTTGGCATTCAGGCAGGTGAAGTGCTGCGCAGAGTCGTGCCCGCTGACGACGTCGATTACAATGGCGGAATAGTAGCAAACATTCATCTCGAGACTTCTGCCGCCGGAGCCAGCCGATGATCATCGTTCTCTCGCCCGCCAAGACCTTCGATTACCAGACGCCATCGACGCTTGCCGCTTACTCGCAAGCGCAATTTCTCGAGCAGTCACAGCTGCTCATCGAGCGCCTGCGTGAGCTGTCTCCATCGGCGCTTGCCAGTCTGATGAAGATCAGTGACAAGCTCGCTGCCCTGAACGCGACCCGCTATGCCGAGTGGTCGCAGCCTTTCACTCTGGACAACGCCAGGCAGGCCATACTGGCCTTCAACGGCGACGTTTACGCGGGCGTCGACGCCGAGACGCTGTCCGCGGACGACCTGCAGTTTGCGCAGCAGCGCGTGCGCATTCTCTCCGGACTCTATGGCCTGCTGCGGCCGCTCGACCTGATCCAGGCCTATCGGCTGGAGATGGGGACGCGGCTGGCCAACCCGGCCGGCAAGGACCTCTACGCTTTCTGGGACGAGCGCATCACCGAAGCGCTCAACGTCGCCCTGGCCGACGCCAACGCGTCGGTGCTGGTCAACCTGGCGTCGGAGGAATACTTCAAGGCAATCAAACCGAAAAAGCTGTCGCTGCCGGTCGTGCGGCCGGTGTTCGAGGATTGGGGCGGTGGCAAGTTCCGCGTCGTCAGCTTCTTCGCCAAGCGCGCGCGTGGCCTGATGGCGCGTTTTGCGATCATCAACCGGCTTCCCGGGCCGGCTGCGTTGAAGGATTTCACCGTCGGTGGCTATGCCTACGCCGAAGAGGCGTCCAGCGAGAGCGTCTGGGTTTTCCGGCGCGGCCAGTAGGCGCCGTCGCGCAAGCCCAACGGCGCGAGGCGGGGTTCCGGGTCGTCACACTGACCGGCTCGGCGAGCGCGTCTTCGCCGACGCCGGTGTTTCCCCGGGTGTCGCGCCTGCCCGTTGCAAGGCGGTGCCCGCCGCCAGCAATGCCGCTGCCGGCGCGGCGCCAACAATCGCACACGGTGGCGCTGGGTGACGGCGCCCGGCCAGTCTGAGCAACTCGCGGTCGCGGGTAATCAGCAGGTCGGCCCGGCAGCGGAGCGCGAGGATCAGGAATTTCTGATCGTCAGCGTCGCGACAGCGCGGCAGCCGATACGCGTCACCATCCTCATCCCCGGCCGGCTCGCAGAAGCTCACGAAGCCGCGGTAGCGCTCGATCAGCGCCTCCTGCGCCGCACCATCGAGCGAAAACTGCGCGTAGGCCGCAACACGTTCCAGTTCGTCCAGGCACTGCCGGTCGCTGAAGCAGTGCAGCGAGCCGTTGTCGATGGCGGCGCGCAGTAGCAGCGCCTCGGGATCGGCGAAGTGCAGCAGGTCGATGATTACATTCGTGTCGAGGACCGCGCGCATGGCGTCAGCCGTGTGCGCGGAATTGCCGCTCGCGGGTCCCGTCGGCGGCATCGGCGGCACGCTCGGCGATCGCCAGACACGCCGTCAAACCGGGCGATTCGATGCCGAACAGGTTGACCAGCCCGGCAATGCCGTGTTGCGCCGGACCCTGGATGAGGAAGTCGGCCGCCGGTGCGCCGGGTCCGACGATCTTGGGCCGGATTCCGGCGTAGGCCGGCGTCAATGCCGCGTCCGGCAAGGCCGGCCAGTAGCGGCGGATCTCGGCGTAGAAGGCGTCGGCGCGCGCCGGGTCGACGCGATAGTCGGGTTCGTCGATCGGCTGGGCAGGGGTCGGGTCCGGCAACCACTCGACGTCCGGGCCGAAGCGCGCCTGGCCACCGAGATCGAGCGTCAGGTGCACTCCCAGGCCGCCGGCTTCGGGGAGCGGGTAAACCAGTCGCGAGAACGGCGTGCGACCCGTCAAGGCGTAGTAACTGCCCTTGGCGTGGAAGTTGGCCGGGATCAGCGTCCTCGGGAAGCCGGCCAGCGACGCCGCCACCTGCGGCGCCCACAGGCCGGCGGCGTTGATCACCCGCCTGGCCTTGAAGCGCAGGCCGTCAGCACCGCCGCTTTCGAGCACGATGCCCGGCGTGTTCGCGTCCAGCGATCCGCGCAGCAAGGGGCTGTGCAGGGCCAGCGCCGCGCCGGCAGTCTCGGCGTCGCCGAGCAGGGCGAGCATCAGGCCGTGGCTGTCGACGATGCCGGTGGAAGGCGAGAGGAGAGCTGCCGTACAGGCCAGCCCGGGTTCGAGCGCGCGCGCCTCGGCGGCGCTCAGGCGCTGCAGATCGTCGACGCCGTTGGCTTCGCCCTGCTTCTGCAGGGCTGCCAGCCTGCTCTCCTGCGCCGGCGAAGTGGCGACGACCAGCTTGCCACAGCGTTGGTGGCTGATCGCGTGTGTGGCGCAGAAGGCGTAGAGCTGTTGTCGACCGGCCACGCAGAGTCTTGCCTTCAGCGAATCCGTCGGGTAGTAGAGCCCGGCGTGGATGACCTCGCTGTTGCGCGCGCTGGTCTCAGTGCCGAAGGCGCCGTGCCGTTCGAGAATCACCGTTTCGAATCCGCGCCGCGCCAACTCGCGCGCGCAGGCCAGGCCGACGACGCCGGCACCGATGACCACCGCTTCGATGCTTTCCATTGCTCACTCTCCCGCTACTGAGCGGGCATTGTAAGCGCTGGCTGTCGCTGCTGCTCAGGCAGAGCGGCTGGCGAGCGAAGCGGTCGCCGGCTTGGCTGGCAAGCGCACCTGGACGCAGGTGCCTTCGCCGTCGGCCGCGCCGACGATGGCGATCGAACCGCGGTGACCGCCAACCGTTTCCCGCGCAATCGCCAAACCCAGGCCACTGCCGGTCGCCGGCGCGTCGGGCAAGCGATGAAAACGCTCGAATACGCGTTCGCGCTCGTGCTCGGGAATACCGGGGCCGTTGTCGCTGACGTCAATCTCGACGACGTCAGCGACGCGTTCGCAGCGCAGGGTGACCTGTCCGCCGGCGGGCGTGTATTTGAGTGCGTTGTCGACCAGGTTGGCGATCAGTTCCCGGAGCAGCGTCGGATCGCCGGCCATCGTCGAAAGATCGCGCTGCATGCCGAAATCGATCTTCTTCTCGGCGGCGATGCGCAGCCAGTCGTCGAGCATCTCGTCGATCAGCTTGGCCAGATCGACCGACGACGCATTCGCCATCAGATGCTGACCGCCCTCGGCTCGGGCCAGCGCCAGCAACTGATTGGCCAGGCGAGTGACGCGCTTGACCGACTGGCGCAAATTCTCCGCCACCGTCTGGTCAGTCTGCTGGCTGCGGAGCAATTCGACCTGGACTTGCAGACCGGCGAGGGGCGTGCGCAATTGATGCGCAGCATTCTGCAGAAATTCCCGTTGCGCGGTGTGCGCATCCTGCAAGCGCGTCAGGAGGGCGTTCAGCGCACGCACCAACGCGTGGATTTCGACTGGCACCTGGTTCAGATCGACCGGGGCGAGATCCTCGCCGGAACGGTCGGCAAGCTCCGATTGCAGGTGATCCAGCGATGCCAGGCCGGAGGTGATTCCGTAGCGTACGACGGCAGCGATGGCGGCGAGTACCAGAAAAACGGCCAGACCGAAGCCGAGCAACAGGTCGCGAATGGCCGCACGGCGCTTGCCCAGTGTTTCGGCGACCGTGACGTAGATGCCTTGCCCGTCGACGATCGGGTGGAAACGCACCCCGCGTATCGTCTGATCACGGAAGTGGGCGTCAAAGAACGAAATTCTCGGCCCACTGGCGGTGGCTTCATCGCTCGCCGGGGTCTCCCGCGACGGTGCCGGCGAGTCGCTCCCGGGAATCTCGGGCGGCGGCAGATCGGCGTCGCCGGCGATGATTCGGCCGAAGTCGTCGCGTACCCGGAAATAGATGTTGTCCACCGTGTCGGTGCGCAGGAGGGCGTCTGCCTCAGGCGACAGGGTGATGGTGATTTCACCGTTTTCCACCCGGGCACGGTTGGCGATGCCGTTTGCCAGGTTCGACAGACTCTGGTCGTAGGCACTGCTGACCACTTTTTCGGCCGCTCGATAGCCGAACACGCCACCCGTCAGCAGGGCGGCGGCGATCGGCAGTACCAGCGCTCGCAGCAGGCTGCGCCGGAGACTGGTCCCCGCCCGCCTTGTCGTCGCGCGGACCTCGCTGCCCGGTGCGCCCGAATGGCTTCCGCCTCCTGCCTTGCTGGCGTTAGCGGTTGGCATCGGGCCGCGTCTTGATGGCTACGCCCGCGGTGATTTCCAGACGGTAGCCGAAGCCGCGCACGGTGCGGATGTTCAGGCCGGCTGGTTCCAGTCGGCGGCGCAGGCGGTGGACGTAGACTTCCAGGGCGTTGACGCTGCCATCGCCTTGCAGCCGTTCCTTCGGCACCGTGTGCCCGTCAGCCGCGGCGAGAGTGCTGAGCAGATCCCATTCGCGGCTGGAAACGATCAGGGGCTGCTCGGCCAGCGAGGCGTGTCGCCCCTGTATGTCCATCGACAGCGGGCCAAATTCGATTCGCCGGGCAACGCTGTTGGCACCACGACGCGTGGTCGCGCGCATGCGCGCGGTCAGTTCGGCCAGCTCGAAGGGCTTCGACAGGTAGTCGTCCGCGCCGAGGTCCAGCCCGTAGATTCGATCGTCTAGGGCATCACGTGCGGTGATCATGATCACCGGCAGCGATTGGCGACGCTCCCGGATGCGGCGCACGATTTCGTAGCCGCTCAGTCCTGGCAGGCCGACATCGACGAGAACGAAGTCGAACTTCCTCTCCTGCAACAAGCGATCCGCTGCCATGCCATTGGATTCGACGACAACGCTGTCGCCTTGCCCGGCAAGAAATGTGGCGACGCCATCAGAGAGCTCCGGATCATCTTCTATCAACAGGACAAGCATCAAGGACCTCGATCGGCAGGCGGGCAAAGGACAGGGGTAAGGGGGCGCGGCTCGCCCTGGAAACAGGCCTCGGGCAGCGTGCTGGCCAGCCGCGCGTCAGCGATTGTACCCGGCGAATGCAGTGCGCAGCAGGTGGCCTTGACGTGCACCAGCAGCATCCCGCGCCAGTCGGCCGGGCGCCAGCGATCAGAACATCCTTGCCCCTTGTAAGCGCCTGTTAAGCCTTCGCTCAGGGTCATGTAAGTCACTGTTAATAAACAGAAAAAATAAAACTTTGTAAGCCCGGCGTAAGTTCGCAAGCCTACCTTCAGCGCGGCAGTCAGCGTGAACGATTCGACGAACCCTTCCCTTCCGCGGAGGCAACATGAAAGACGACGACGTGGTGGCGCGTATTACCGCCAACCCCAAGTACAAGAAACTGGTGAGCATGCGCTCGACCTACAGCATCGTCATGACCGTCCTGATCATGGCTATCTACTATGGATACATCCTGCTGATTGCCTTCGACAAGGAGTTTCTGGCCAGGAAACTGGCCGATGGCATGGTCACTTCGATCGGTATTCCGATGGGGGTCGGGGTCATCCTGCTCACCATCATCATCACCAATATCTACGTCCGCCGTGCCAACTCGGAGTTCGACGACCTGACCGCCGAGATCATCCACGAGGCCCATCAATGATGATTGCCAAGACCATACGCAACAGCCCGGTGATCCTGCTCGGCCTGCTGATCGCCGGCGTGGCCGTGGCTGCTGGCGGCGACCTCGGGACCACGGTAAAGCAGGAAACCAACTGGGTTGCGATCGCCATGTTTGGCGCCTTTGTGATCATGACCCTGTTCATCACCAAGTGGGCAGCAAGCAAGACCAAGACGGCGGCTGACTTCTATACCGCCGGCGGCGGAATTACCGGCTTCCAGAACGGTCTCGCGATTGCCGGCGACTACATGTCTGCGGCGTCCTTCCTGGGAATCTCCGGTCTCGTATTCGCCAACGGTTTTGACGGCCTGATCTTCTCGATCGGCTGGCTGGTCGGCTGGCCGGTGATTACCTTCCTGATGGCCGAACGCCTGCGCAACCTCGGCAAGTTCACCTTCGCCGACGTCGCCGCCTACCGGTTCTCGCAAACGCCGATCCGCATCTTCGCGGCGTCCGGCTCGCTGGTCGTCGTCTGCTTCTACATGATCGCGCAGATGGTCGGTGCGGGTCAGCTGATCAAGGTCCTCTTTGGTCTCGAGTACCACTACGCAGTGGTCATCGTCGGCGTACTGATGATGTGCTATGTGCTGTTTGGCGGCATGACGGCAACCACCTGGGTGCAGATCATCAAGGCGATCATGTTGCTCTGTGGCGCAAGCTTCATGGCCCTGGCCGTGCTCTGGCAGTTCAATTTCAATCCCGAGGCGCTCTTTGCCAAGGCGGTTGAAATCCACTCCAAGCACGACGCCATCATGGGGCCCGGTGCGCTGATCAAGGATCCGATCTCGGCCATTTCGGTCGGCATGACGCTGATGTTCGGTACCGCCGGCCTGCCGCATATCCTGATGCGCTTCTTCACCGTTCCGAGCGCCAAGGAAGCACGCAAGTCAGTGGGTTGGGCGACTACCTGGATCGGCTACTTCTACATCCTCACCTTCATCATCGGCTTTGGCGCGGTCGTCCTTCTCACCCAGGATCCCGGCGCGTACTACGTCGATGGCGATCTGGCCAAGGGTTTGAAGGGCGGCGGCAACATGGCCGCCATCCACCTGGCCAACGCCGTCGGTGGCAACGTCTTCCTCGGCTTCATCTCGGCGGTCGCTTTTGCCACCATCCTGGCAGTGGTTGCCGGTCTCACGCTGTCCGGCGCGTCGGCGGTGTCGCACGATCTGTACGCGACGGTGTTCTGCAAGGGCAAGGCCGATTCGGCTGCGGAACTGCGCGTGTCGAAGATCACCACCGTCTGCCTGGGCATCATCGCCGTGATTCTCGGTATCGCCTTCGAGAAGCAGAACGTCGCCTACATGGTGATGCTCGCTTTTGCCATCGCCTGCTCGGCCAACTTCCCGGTGCTCTTCATGTCGGTACTATGGAAGGACTGCACGACCAAGGGGGCCGTGGCGGGTGGTTTCGTCGGCCTGATCTCGTCGGTTGGCCTGACCATCGTTTCGGCTTCGGTGTGGGAGGCCGTCATGGGCAATCCGAAGGGCTCGGCGCTGTTCCCGTACTCGTCGCCGGGCCTGTTCTCGATGTCGGCTGCTTTCCTGACCATCTACCTGGTTTCCAAGATGGATACCGGCAAGCAAGCACAGCTCGAACGCTCGCTTTACCCGGCGCAGAAGGTGCGCTCGGAAACCGGCATCGGTGCCGCAGGTGCATCTGGTCACTGAGCATCGCTCAGGCACCCGTTGAACGGCAAGACGGCCCGCGCTGCGCGGGCCGTTTCCGTTCTGCGCCCGGCAGAGATCGCATTTCCGGTGCGCCAAGTTGGCGAAGCCGCCGGGCGCCGGCGCGGAAACATCGTCCTGGTGAAGGGTCGGGCGCAGTGTTGCAGCGTGTCGCCACGCATTCGTTGCCGATCGACATTTTGCCCGTTGTGCGCTGAATCGCTACACTGGCGGGGTGCTGCAGCCTGACGACGAAAGTGGACCGATGTCGGCCTACCACGCCTTGCCAAGCCGACCGACGCGACGACGCGATCGCCACGACGCAATGACGAGAGAACGCCTGCCCATGCTTCCCCCCACCAACGCCAGCCACGAGCAAGCCATTGCCACGACGCGTCGCTGGCTGGAACAGGCGGTGATCGGCCTCAACCTCTGTCCCTTTGCCAAGGGCGTGCACAGCAAGGGGCAGGTGCGCTACGTGGTCAGCGATGCGACGGATGACGAGAGCCTGCTCGCCGATCTGGAACGCGAACTGCACGCGCTGCGGGTGGTGGCGCCGGAAGAAATCGACACGACGCTGCTCATCCACCCCTGGGTCCTCAACGACTTCGACGACTTCGTCGCCTTTCTCGATCTGGTCAATGTCGTGCTGCGAATGCAGCAGCTCGAAGGCGTTCTGCAGGTGGCCAGTTTCCATCCGCAGTACGCCTTCGCCGATACCGACGCCGACGACATCACCAACTGCACCAACCGCGCACCGTTCCCGACGCTGCACCTGCTGCGCGAGGCCAGCCTTGACCGCGCCGTGGCCGCCTTTCCCGACGCCGCCCTGATCTACGAGCGCAACCTGCAGACGCTACGCCAACTCGGCAGCGCAGGCTGGCAGGCGCTGGGCGTTGGCGCGCCGCCGGGCGAAGGCAAGTAGGGCACAGATGTCGGCGCCACGCATCGAATTGCGCGAGAGCGAAGTCGAGTTCATCGCTATCCGCGCGCAGGGCGCCGGTGGCCAAAACGTCAACAAGGTAGCGAACGCCATCCACCTGCGCTTCGACATCGGCGCCTCGTCGCTGCCCGACGAAATCAAGGAGCGCCTGCGGCAGCTGCGCGACCAGCGGATCAGCGCCGACGGCGTGGTGATCATCAAGGCGCAAGCGCATCGCAGCCTGGACCGCAACCGCCTCGACGCGCTCACCCGCCTGCGCGAACTGATCGCCCGGGCGGCGTTCACGCCGACGCCGCGGCGCCCGACCCGGCCGACGCGCGGCTCGCAGGTCAGGCGCGTCGACAGCAAAGTGAAGCGTGGCGCGGTCAAGCTGCTGCGTGGGCGGGTCGACGAGCACTGACCGATGATCGAAAGAAGCAGGGCCGACGAGGATGCGGCGATGTGTATGGCGTGCCATTCAGCAGTGCGTGCCGACGCATGACTCCGGCCGACGTTCTTGCCTTCTGGTTCAATGAGGCGACTCCGGCGCAATGGTGGTCGAAGGCCGCCGCTTTCGACCGCCTGATCGAGACCCGCTTCGGCACGCTGCACGCCGCCGCCAGCCGTTGTGAGCTGTACGCCTGGCGCAGCCGCGCCGACGGCCGGCTGGCCGAGATCATCGTCCTCGACCAGTTCGCGCGCAACATTTTCCGCGATCGCCCGCAATCCTTCGCCACCGACGCGCTGGCGCTGGTTCTTGCCCAGGAAGCGGTCGCCGCCGGCGCCGACAGCAGCCTCGATCCGGCGCGTCGCGCCTTCCTCTATATGCCCTACATGCACAGCGAGTCGCCGCTGATCCACGCGCAGGCGGTCAAGCTCTTCGCTGCGCCAGGGATGGAGAACAACCTCGCCTTCGAACTTCGCCACCAGGCGATCATCGACCGCTTCGGCCGCTACCCGCATCGCAATGCGATCCTCGGGCGGCAGTCGACCGCGGACGAGGTCGAGTTCCTGCAGACGCCGGGGTCGGCGTTCTAGAGCCGGCCGTATCGAGTGCACTTCGTGGCCTACCGTCTTTCTCATGCGGATCGACCAAGCCAGGGTATCGAAGGCCTATTTCAGCGCCTCGAGGCCGGCACCAAAATTGATATGGAACACGGCGCCATCGAGTACCAGCGCCGGTACCGACTGGACACCGGCGGCTTCGGCTTCCTGGACCCGCGACTTCTTCTCGCCGAGGTGGACGACCTCGACGTTGTAGCGTGAGGGATCAAGCGCGTTGGCCAGGTTTTGTTCGGCGGCTACACACACCGGGCAACCGGCGTGATAAAAGGTGGCGGTGGTTTTCATGATCGTTTCCTCCTCGGTGGATGGGGTCGTGCGAGAAGCACACGATCATTGTAGGTACGGTGTCTGTGCTCCAAAAGCAGGCACTTTTCGGTTCCCCGGTAACCTTCTGGTGTAAATCGTTGGCCATGAACGAAATAAATAATTCGTCTCGATCGACGCCCTCGGCCTACCGCCACCTTGAAGAGGTGGTGGGCTGCAAATGGTCGGTTTCCGTCCTGATTGCCATTGCCGACGGCATTGCACGCCCTGGCGAGCTGGAACGTCATGTGGCAGGAATTTCCAAGAAGATTCTGGCGGAGCGCTTGCGCAAGCTGACCCTGTATCGTCTGCTGGACAAGCATGTCTATGCCGAGGTGCCGCCGCGGACGACGTATTCGCTGACGGCGAATGGCCAGAAACTGATCGAGATCATCAGTCAGATCAAGAGGCTGGACAGTCAGATCGGTACACCGCAGTAAGGCGCGTCCACCCGTCGGGTACGGCGAGCGAGGAGGGAAAGGTGGCTTATCAACAGAGCTTTGACGTCAGTAGCCGCGGCCGTGGAACGATCGAGATCACGGCCGAGGTGGCGCGCATCGTCCGCGCCTCGGGGGTGTCGATCGGCCTGGCCAACGTCTTCGTCCAGCACACCAGTTGCTCGGTGGTCGTGACCGAGAACGCCGATCCGTCGGTGCGCCGCGATCTGGAAACGCTGGCTGCGCGCTGGGCGCCCGATGGCGACGCAGCCTATCATCACGACAGCGAGGGCGACGACGACATGGCCGCACACGGGCGCAACATTCTGGCCGGTTGCTCGCTGAGCGTCCCGGTCGCCGGTGGCGCGATGCTGCTCGGCACCTGGCAGGGGATTTACCTCTGGGAACACCGCACGATCGCGCACCGCCGCCGGGTGCTGGTCACCGTCGTCGGCTGATGACTGTATTTGCTACACTCGGCGGCTTGATCGTTTCGTGACTGGAAGAGGAAGAACAATGAAAATCGGATTCATCGGTCTGGGCATCATGGGGCGCCCGATGGCGCTGAACCTGCTGCGCGCCGGGCACGAACTGACCGTCTGGGCGCGCCGCGCCGAGTCAATGCAGCCCTTGCTCGAAGCCGGGGCGAGCGGCGCCGACAGTCCTGCCGGCGTCGCCGGCGCGGTCGATCTGGCCATATCGATCGTCGCCGATGCCCCCGACGTCGAGCAGGTGATGCTCGGCGAGGACGGCGTGGCCAGCGCCGGCCGGGCAGGGCTGGTGGCGGTCGACATGAGCACCATCCGGCCGGCGGCGGCGCGCGACATCGGTGCGCGGCTGCGCGAACAGGGCGTCGACTTCCTCGATGCGCCGGTTTCGGGTGGCGAAGTCGGCGCCATTGCCGGCAGCCTGTCGATCATGGTCGGCGGCAGCGTTGCCGCCTTCGTTACGGCGCGACCGGCTTTCGAGTGCATGGGCAGGAATATCGTCCATGTCGGCGATTCGGGCGCCGGCCAGGTGGCCAAGGCCGCCAACCAGATCGTCACCGGCGCCGGCGTGCTGACCGTTGCCGAGGCGCTCAACTTCGCCGCCCGCAGCGGTGTCGACCCGGCCAAGGTGCGCGAGGCGCTGCTCGGCGGCTTCGCCTATTCGAAGATTCTCGAGAATCATGGCCAGCGCATGCTCGACCGCAACTTCAAGCCGGGCTTCAAGTCGTGGATGCACCAGAAGGACATGAACATCGTCATGCAGAGCGCACACGAACTGGGCATGTGCCTGCCGGTGGCTGCGGTGACGGCGCAGATGTACAACGCGATGGTCGGGTCGGGACTGGGCGAGGAGGATTCGATCGCCATTCTCAAGCTGCTCGAGCGCCTGTCGGGCGGCGAAGACTGATGCACATCGGTTTCGTCGGCCTTGGCGTGATGGGCCGGCCAATGGCGCTGAACCTGCTGCGCGGCGGGCACCAGCTGGCGCTCTGGGCGCGCCGGCCGGAAACGCTGGCGCCGCTGCTGGCCGCCGGTGCCGTCGGCTGCGCAACGCCGGCCGCCGTCGGGCAACGCAGCGAAGTGGTGTTTACGATGCTCACGGCGGGTGCCGACGTCGAGCGCGTGACACTGGGGCTCGATGGCCTGGTCGACGGGCTCGCCGCGGCGTCGCTGCTGGTCGACATGAGTACCATTGCGCCGGAGATGGCGCGCTCGCTTGCCCGGCGCCTGGACGCGCGCGGCATCGACATGCTCGACGCGCCGGTTTCCGGCGGTAGCCAGGCCGCCGCCGCGGCAAGCCTGGCGATCATGGTCGGTGGTCAGGCCGCGGTATTCGATCGCGCACGTCCGCTGCTGGCGCTTCTCGGCAAGACGATCGTCCATGTTGGCGACAACGGTGCCGGGCAGGTCGCCAAGGCGTGCAATCAGATGATCATGGTCGGGGCGATTCAGGCGGTCGCCGAGGCCTTGCACTTCAGTGCCACGGCCGGCGCCGATCCGGTCAAGGTGCGGCAGGCACTGGCGGGTGGCTCGGCCGCCAGCCGTGTACTTGAAATCATGGGGGGCCGGATGGTCGATCGGGATTTCACCGCCGGTGTCGAGGCGCGCCTGCATCACAAGGATTACGGCATCCTGATGGCTGAGGCGCATCGTCTCGGCGTCCCCCTGCCGCTGGCTGCACAGGTCTGGCAGCAACTCAACGCACTGATGGCCATGGGCGGGGGGGCTTCCGATACCTCCTCTCTGCTGCGCGTTCTGGAAGCGACCCGGGGCGCTGCCCGATGAGAAACCACGCCGTCGTCGGGCAAGATACCGCTGGCGCCGGGGTTGGAACGAAGCTGGGCGCGGCGACGCTAATCGATGGAGATGATCAGTTTGTCCCAGCCTGATCCGTCGTCGTCGCCGTCGGTTTTCTTGCGCTGCCCGAGTGCCGCCAGACGCGCTTCCATTTCGACGATCGACTGGTCGGAGAACTGGAGCCTGCGACGGTCGCTACCGCAGCGGCGTTCAGGCGAACCGGATGGCCGCTGCACTTGTTTCTGGCGTCGGTCAGGTCCTCTTTGCGTGCGCATTGCTCACTCCTTGAAAGTCGCCACATCATTGCCGTAGTGCCAGGGTACTCGGAAGGCGGGTCGCCGGCCGTTCAGCAAACCAGAAAGAAGTATCTCCCCCTGCGCAACCGCGATGGCGGCGCGTCACCGCCGATTGCCACTACTGCTCATGCAGCTTATCCAGCGGCATTATCCGGAAAACGGCTGTTGCCTGCCAATCCAGTAAGCTTATGCCCGAGAAACTTCGCTTATTGGCATTATATCAGCCTGTTGTCGATGAGCCACGAATGCCGGCCATCTGTTGCCTGCGCGACCGGCGCCAATCAGCTCCCGGCGGTCGCCGCGGCGGGCGTCTGCGGCGTCCGGCAGCCGTCGTTTACCAGGCGCAATCCGGCCGGCAGCGACTCGCCGAAAGCGCGGCGTTCGTCAGCCTTATCGAGTTCCACGACGGTCCTGAGCTGTTCGATCCAGTGGCTGCTGGCGCCGATCGCAGTCAACCGCGCAACGACCTCTTCGCGCACCTCAGCGGGCAGGTCGCGCGATCGATCGCCGGTCAGGCGGGCGAGTTGGGTAGCCGCAAAGGCCGCCGGTTCGAGCTTTTTCCAGTCCACGGCGAGCAGGCCTTCGAGCCAGCGGCAGGCGTCGGCGGCGGCGACCACCTGGTGGGTGCTGCCGTAAAACGGTTGGCGCGCACCGATGCGGCCGAGTGCCCACCAGCCCAGTGGCTTTTCCGAGGCCCGGGAAAGCCTCTCGAGCAGCCAGTCGCCGACCTCGATCTTGCGTTCGACGGGCAGCCGTTCGAGCGAGGCGACCAGGCGCAGCATGTCGTCGTGGCTGCCGCTGATCGGTGCCGGCGGGCGGTTGCGCGCTTTGCCGGCCTCGCTTTGCAACGGCGGGACGAGTTCGGCGAGCAGAAGCTCCTGCGTCTCTGCCGGCAAGCCACCGGCAGCGCGTCGCCAGAGCGTCCACCACTCGGACCAGTTCTGGCTCTCATTCACGTATTGAATACCCTGCGACAAGAGGGTACTCAGCTGCTCGATCCGCCAGTCGTCGATGGCGTCGCCAAAGCCCGGCCGCAGGCAGTAGCCGGCTAGGTTGAGCCACAGACGCTCGTGTTCCGGCGAGCGCCGCCGCCGGCGGGCGCGTTGCAGCAGGGCGTCGAAGAGGGCGCGCAGCAGCGGCATTTCCCAGTCGTCGCGTTTGCCGAGCAGGTGTTCGAGGTGGCCGCGCAGGCGGCGGACTTCCTTGCTGTCGACCGCCTGCGAGCGGCCGCCGAAGATGTTCTCGATCGATTTCACCGCGTCTGCGAAGCGCGGCGGCAGGACTTCCGACGACGCCGTCGTCGCTTCCCCGTCGCCACGCAACTGAAATTCGAGCAGCCAGCGGCGGGCCGGGTTGTCGATGCTGACGCAGTGCAGTTCCAGGCTTCCGACCTCGGTGATGCCGGTGATCAGCTCGACGCGTACTTCGCGCTGGCTGCTGCCGGCCTGCGGCTGGACAACGGTGGCGATTGGCGGCAGGCGGACGAAATCTTCATTGTCGAGGGACGCGATCTGGCCCGGCTGATAGGCCGTGTCGGCGACCGACGAGGCGAGGTAGAAGCGCACCGGCTGGCCCAGCCGCAGGCTGAAGGTCCGTTCCGGGAGGCGGATTTCGTGCCCTTCCTCGCTGCCGCGCGGCAGGATGCAGATGCCCTGTCGCTGCCTGCTGCCATCTTCGAGGACCAGGAAGTAGCTGCGTGCCGAGCCGCCACCGATGCGCTGTCCGTGTCCCTGGCGGACCAGGGCGTAGGCGACGGCGCCACGGGCGACAGCGACGTCGGGGTTTTCGTTGTGCAGCAGGCGCAGCGGCGCTCCGCGCCAGTCGGCGAGCGTCGCCTGCAGACGTTCGCTAAGCGCCTCTGCACGAAACACGCCGCCATTGAAGAGCACGCTATCGGGCACCGGCAGGCGCTGCTCTCCGGGCAGCGGCTGTTCGTTGCCGGCTGGCTGCGCCGCGGGCGGTTCGAGCCGCTCGCCCTGCTCGCCGAGTGCCCGGCGTGCAGCCTCCCTGTGCCGGCGGAGAAAGGCGGCGACATGGCGGGTGATCCCCGCGTCGGCCGGGTAGGGCAGGCCGAATTCGACCAGCCCGGAACGCCGCTGCAGTACCGGCTGGTCCGCGGCGACGCGTGGCATGAAGCCGTCGACGATCATGTTCAGCACTTCGTCGCGGTGCAATTCGATGCTGCGTGCGCCGCCGATCAGCCTGGCGCCTCCGCCGAGCAGCGTCAGCAAGACCGATTCGGGTGCGCCGGGGGCCAGCAGTTGCTCCTTGGCCGCCCGGCAACGCGCGGTGAGCTGCGAAAAACGTGCTGCCGAGAGCTTCGTGCCGCCGCTCTCCGGCAGACGTGATTCGACCAGGTGCGCCAACGCCAGATCCATGTTGTCGCCACCGAGCATCAGGTGGTCGCCGACACCGATGCGCGTCAGTTCCGGCTCGCCGTCCTTGAACGTCACCTGGATCAGCGTCAGGTCGGTGGTGCCGCCGCCGATGTCGCAGACCATCAGCAGCCGCGTTCCGGCGAGTTCCGCGTCGAGCGTCTGCCGATGGCGGAAAAGCCAGTCGTAGAACGCTGCCTGCGGTTCCTCGAGCAGGCGCAGCTTGGGCAGTCCGGCCTGGCGCGCGGCTTCCAGCGTCAGCGCCCGCGCGCCTTCGTCGAATGACGCGGGAACCGTCAGGATGACCTGCTGCTGTTCCAGTGGCGCCTGCGCAAAGCGATGCCCCCAGGCGGCGCGGACATGTGCCAGATAGCTGGCGCTGGCGGCGACCGGCGAGACCCTGGCGACGCCTTCTTCGGCACCCCAGGGCAGGATGGCCGCCATGCGGTCGACCGAGGCATGCGACAGCCAGCTCTTGGCGCTGGTCACCAGGCGACCGGGAACCTGCGCGCCGAGTTCAAGCGCGAAGCGTCCGGTGAGGGCGAGCTCAGCGCCGGCGCCGGCATTTTCAGTATCTTCGCCCTGGCCGCCAACGCTGCCGCTCCTCTCGGCGGCAGGCCACGGCAGTTGCAGGTCGCCCGGGCTGAGTTCACCGGCCGCCGGATGGAAGCGCACCGAAGGGAGCAGCGGCCGGGCGGCAACCTCGCCGGCGCCGACCAGTTGCTCGATCTCGAAGAGCTGGACCTGCTGCTCTCCGGGCGCGGCGTAGGCGACGACGGTATTGCTCGTGCCAAGGTCGATGCCGACGATGTATTGCTGCTTCACGGCCTTCAGCCTGCTGCGTTCACTGCACTGCCGCCGGCGTCGCGCGCATCGAACTCGACTTTCCAGCGCTGCGGACCATCGTGTGGCAGCGCTTCGAGTTCGAGTGTGCCGGCCTCGGTGACCCGCGCGTGCAGTTTGACGCGCACCACTTCGCCGTTGGCGTGACCTTCGGCGGGCAAGGTGGTCTGAATTTCGGCGAGTTCCTGCAATTCATCGGGATCCCAGTCGTCGAGCAGGGTGCCGACCTGGTCCTGGCGGCGAACCGACGAGCCGAAGAAGCGGAAGCGTACCGCTTCGCCGACGACCAGCCCGAACTCCTGCTCGGGAAGCGCGGCGTCGCTGCCTTCTTCCATGCCGAACGGCGCCAGGCACAGCGCCTGCACCGGCGGCTGCATGCCGGGTACGGCCGGCATCACCGATTCGATCGCCACATAGTACGAACGCGCCGTACCTCCACGGATGCGCACACCCTGGCCGCGACGAACGTAGCCGTAATAGGCGCCGCCACGGGCAACCGCCAGATCGAGGTCGGCGCCTTCCAGCGGGCGGGCTGGTGGCGCGCCCTCGGCGGCGAGCCAGGAGTTGATCGTCGCCAGCGTGCGCTCGGCGAGCAGTTCCGACTTGAAGACGCCGCCGTTGAACAGCACCGCCGTCGGATGGAGGAAAGTGGCGCCTTCCGGCAGGGCGCTGGTGAAGCCTTCGAGGTCGGCCGTCGCGGCGACCTGGCGCGCGAGGAAAGCGGCGAGGTGACGGGTGATCGCCGCATCGTGCGCGTAGGGCAGGCCGAGCTGGGTCAGACCGGCGCGACCGCGTACCTGCGGACGGTCGCCGATTTCGGCGTCCGGGAAAAAGCCTTCGAGCAGGGTGGCGGTGAGTTCGGCGCGCGTCAGTTCGCTGCGCAGCGAGCCTCCGATCAACTTGGCGCCGCGGCTGGCGATGACCAACGGCACTTCGCCGAGCGACGCGTCGTTGAGCAGCGCTTCCTTGGCCGCGCGGCAGGCATGGGTCAGCGCGCGCAGTTGCCAGGCGTCGGTCTTGATCCCCTGCGCGCCGAGCTTGCTGGCCACGGTGAAGGCCAGCGCCAGGTCCATGTTGTCGCCACCGAGCAGGATGTGCTCGCCGACCGCGACCCGGTGCAGTTCGAGAACGCCGTCGCGTTCGAGCACCGCGATCAGCGAGAAGTCGCTGGTCCCGCCACCGACGTCGGCGACGAGAATGATCTCGCCCGGCTGTACCTGCTTGCGCCAGTTTCCGCCACTTTTCTGAATCCAGCTGTACAGCGCCGCCTGTGGCTCCTCGAGCAGGATCATGTGTTCGCAGCCTGCCGTCCTGGCCGCTTCGGCACTCAGCTCGCGTGCCGCCGGATCGAAGGAAGCGGGGATGGTGACGACGATTTCCTGGTCGACGAAGGGCGCCTCGGGATGGGCCTGATCCCAGGCCGCGCGCATATGCGTGAGGTAGCGCAGAGAGGCTTCGAGCGGCGACAGGCGTGCCACTTCCGGCGGTGCGTCGTGCGGCAGGATGTCCGCGCGGCGGTCGACGCCGGCATGGCAGAGCCAGCTCTTGGCGCTCGACACCAGCCGGATCGGCGTTGCCGCACCGCGGCTGCGCGCCATTTCACCGACCGCGTAGTCCAGCTCGGCGGTCCACGGCAGACTCAGGTCGCCGGGCGCCAGTTCGCTGGCATGGGGCAGGTAGATGAACGACGGCAGCAACCCGGGCGACTGGACCGAACCGGGCGCCGTCAATTGCGGGATCGGCAATATTTCCTGCGCCACCTGCTCGCCGTCGCTGTTGGCGATGTCGACGTACGACAACGCACAATGGGTGGTACCGAGATCGATACCGATGGAGAATTTTGCTTCGCTCATAGTTCAACCTCCGCCGGAGCGACGATGTGCAGATCGTGGCTGCCGGCCAGTTTGGGCAGGCGTGTTTCGATGACCCGCCAGCCGCGGTGGGTGATATGGCCGTTGAAGGGCGGCTCACCGACGACGTTGCCGGTGATGCGAATCGCCGCGGCGTCGAAGCCTTCCGGCAGGGTGATCGCGCTGCCTTCTTCTTCGTCGCGTACCGGGTCGATGCTGAAATTGTCGCTGAGCACCTTGCGGCAGCCTTCGTGGACCAGGCGCGCAGCCGCACCGACGTCGGCGTCGGGATAGGCGGCGACGTCCTCCTGAATGAAATCGATGAACCGGGCCTCGCGCTGCAAGAGACCGAGAAGCTGCAGGGCGCCGTCGGGGGGCGCTTCCTTGAGCAGCGGGGCCGCAGGCTTCGCTGCGGCTACCGTGTCGTCGGCCGTCGTGCCGGGTCGCCCGGCGCGCCGCAGCGCCTGGACGCCGCCGGCAAAGTCGCTATTGCCAATGATCTTGAAAAAGCTGGCGATGGCAATGCCGATTCGGCTGAAAAAGTGTGGATTGTCTGGCTTCATGGAGGGGTCCTGGTATTTGCCGCCGCGGCGGCCCGGTGACAGGCTTCAACACTCGGCTGCGGCAGCGCCAGAACTGGCAGCTGCTTCGCGCCGGGTGTCGGGAAAATTGAAAGAGGGGCAAAGCACTGCGGGGCATTTCTTCTGGCTTGCGCATGGTAGCCATGGCCGCAGGGATACGCAACGCCGGGCGGGGGGTGGCTACGCGTGCGGCGCCGGTCAGCGGCCTTCAGGCACCTTTGCTGCGCTGCAATATAAACGATTTTGGCGAATCCGGGTAGAGGGGTGGCGTGGGCAGGGTGGCGGAGGTCGCGGCGCTCGCCGAGGGTCGCCGCGGCAGCTGCGCGATTCGCCTGGCTGATGTGGCGCACCCGTGGTCAGAGAATGGAACTGGATTTCCGCGTCGGCGACGCCTCCTCGCAACGACGGTGGTCGGGGAACGGTTGCCCGGACTTGGCGACGCCGGGAGCGGCATGGGCGGGGCAAACTTGAGCCACCGCACGGGTTTCACGCTGCTGTCGGCGGTGGTGGGGGAAAGCCTCATCCAGAATGCACCACCGCGCTAGAACAGGGCGCTGTTGATCCACATGTGCGTGGCGACGCTGGCTGCGTAGCCGAGTGCGATGACCGGCGCCCATTTGAGGTGGCCGAAAAAGGTATACTTGCCGCGTGCCTGCCCCATCAGGGCCACCCCCGCGGCCGAACCGATGGACAGCAGGGAGCCACCGACACCGGCGGTGAGCGTGACCAGCAGCCATTGGCCCATCGACATGTCCGGCATCATGGTCAGCACTGCGAACATCACCGGGATGTTGTCGACCACCGCCGAAAGGATACCGATCGCGATATTGGCGTTGGTCGCACCCCAGTCGATATACATCACCTTGGAGGCCATCGCCAGGTAGCCGATGAAGCCGAGGCCGCCGACGCAGAGCACAACGCCGTAGAAGAAGAGCAGGGTATCCCACTCGGCCCGGGCAATCTTGTTGAACACGTCGAACGCCGGCAGGCTGCCAAGTTGTTCGTCGTCGCCGGTTAGGGTCAGGAACTGATACCGGGTCATGCCGTGCTCGAGGTGTACGGTCTTCTTCAGGAAGTAGCCGAAGAACTGCAGATAGGCCAGGCCGGTGAGCATGCCGACGACCGGTGGCAAATGCAGGAAGTTGTGGTAGCTGACGGCGGTTACGATGGTCAGCAGGAAAAGCGCGATGATGCGCCTGGCGCCGCGTTTCATCACCACTGCCTCGCCGCCGGCGTGGGGTTGTGTATTGGGGACGGTGATCGACATGATTGCCGCCGGCAGCAGCCAGTTCACCAGAGCGGGAACGAACAGCGCAAAGAAGGCGCCGAACCCGACCACGCCCTGCGGCGTCTCGATCTCTTTCTGCCAGACCATGAGGGTCGTGATGTCGCCAAACGGGCTGAAGGTGCCACCCGCGTTTGCCGCCACCACGATACTGATGCAGGCAACCAGGACGAACTTGGTATTCTCGCCGCCGACCGCCATCACCACCGCACACATCAGCAACGCGGTGGTCAGGTTGTCGGCGACGGGGGAAATGAAAAACGCCAGCGCGCCGGTTATCCAGAACAGCTTGCGCAGTCCGTAGCCCTTCTTGATCAGCCACGAGCGCAGGGCGCCGAACACATTGCGCTCGCTCATGGCGTTGATGTAGGTCATGGCGACGAGCAGGAACAGCATCAGTTCGGCGTATTCGAGCAGATTATGCCGTACCGCCCCTTCGGCAACATGGTTCATGCCGTGGTCGGCATAAACGATGGCGATCAGCGCCCAGATAAGGCCGGCGGCAAGGATCACGGGTTTGGACTTGCGCAGGTGCGTGAATTCCTCCGCCATCACCAGTGCGTAAGCCAAACCAAACAGGACGAGGGCGGTGAAACCGACCCAGTGGGCGGTCAGGTCGAGGCGCCCATCCTCCGCTGCCGAGGCCCAGGCAGGAAGCGGCGACAGAAAAAACAGCTGGAGGACGAGCAGGCGCGCTAGCCTTGTCATTACTGGTCTCCTTGATTCGCGGCAGCTTCCGATCAGTCTCCGATCGCGGACAGCATCGCGACTGTCGCCGTCGGCAGCTTTCGATTCTCAAGCACGCAGCATACGGGGTCCCTTGTACCATTAAACCTAGAAAACGCAGTTACCCCACCCCATTTGCATGATTTGCCAGCAAATTGAAGGTAGGCGGCGGGCCGATTGCGGCGAGGGTGAGCTTGAGATGATTGCAGCACAGCTGCCAGACCGATGTGACATTGAACTGCTCCGCAGCTTCGGTCACCCAGGCTTGAAGCTGGGCGGAGATACGCATCAGCACCTGCCGGGCTTTGCCAAAGTGGGCATGCAGTCCGGTCAGCG
>Ga0209571_1000618_pt1 | contig 31365 bp, 24 predicted proteins | sample EBPBio102011_DNA_FD_185866 | JGI IMG/M metagenome (GOLD analysis project Ga0209571, IMG submission 185866) | Wastewater treatment Type I Accumulibacter community from EBPR Bioreactor in Madison, WI, USA - Reactor 1_1/10/2011_ DNA (SPAdes)... | ecosystem: Engineered > Bioreactor > EBPR >... | reverse complement strand
GGGGATCGAGGCCCGCATGGTCGAGGTGCAATGCGCCGTCACCACCGGGCCGCCGACCTTTGCGCTGGTCGGCCTTCCCGACAAGGCGGTTTCGGAAGCACGCGAAAGGGTGCGGGCGGCGCTGCAATCGCTGTCGATCGCGTTGCCGTCAAAGAAGATCACCGTCAACCTCTCGCCGGCCGATCTGCCGAAAGAGGGCAGCCATTTCGACCTGCCGATCGCGCTGGCGCTCTTGGCGGCGATCGAGATCATCCCCAAGGACGAGATCGAGCATACGGTCGCCCTGGGGGAATTGTCTCTGGACGGCCGCTTGATGCCCGTTCTGGGCGCCCTGCCCGCCGCGATGGCGGCGGCGGAAGAGGACCGCGCGCTTCTCTGCCCGCGCGCCTCGGGGGCCGAGGCGGCCTGGGTCGGCGCGGCCGAAGTGCTGGCCGCGGGGTCGCTGGATGAGGTGGTGCGCCATTACACCGGCCAGGCGCCCCTGCCGCAGGCGCGGGCGGGCGAGGTGGTGCCGGGGCCTTCGGGGCGCGATCTGCGCGATGTGAAGGGCCAGGAACGCGCCCGCCGCGCGCTGGAAATCGCGGCGGCAGGGCGGCATCACCTGATCATGATCGGCACGCCCGGTTCGGGCAAATCCATGCTGGCGGCGCGCCTGCCGGGCATATTGCCGCCGCTGACCCCGGTCGAGGCGCTGGAGACCTCGATGATCCATTCGCTTGCAGGGCTTTTGAGCGAGGGCGGTATCTCGCGGCAAAGGCCGTTCCGCGAACCGCATCACACGGCCTCGATGGCGGCCATCGTCGGCGGCGGCAAGGGGGCGAAGCCCGGCGAGATCAGCCTGGCGCATAACGGTGTGCTGTTCCTGGACGAATTCCCCGAATTCCCGCGTGCCGTGCTGGAAACCCTGCGCCAGCCGATCGAGACCGGCGAGGTCATGGTGGCGCGGGCCAATGCCCATGTGCGCTATCCCTGCCGTTTTCTGCTGATCGCGGCGGCCAACCCGTGCAAATGCGGCTATCTGAGCGATCCCTCGCGCGCCTGCGGCCGCGCGCCCCTCTGCGGCGAGGATTACATGGGCCGCATCTCGGGACCGCTGATGGATCGGTTCGACCTGCGGGTCGAAGTGCCGCCGGTGGCCTATGGCGATCTTGACCTGCCCGCGACGGGCGAGGGTTCGGCCCAGGTCGCTGCGCGGGTGGCGCAGGCGCGGGCGGTGCAGGCCGAGAGATTCGGGCCGGGCAGCGCGTTGCGGGTCAATGCCGATCTGGAAGGCGAGATGCTGGAACGGCATGCCGCACCCGATGCCGAGGGAAGGGCGCTGATCTCGCAGGTTGCGGAACGGATGGGGCTGTCGGCGCGCGGCTATCACCGGGTGTTGCGGGTGGCGCGGACCATCGCCGATCTCGACGGGGAAGAGGCGGTGCGGAAACGCCATATCGCCGAGGCGGTGTCCTTCCGGCTGGCCGGGGTGAAGGGGGTCTAGGGTCCCTGCCCCTCAGCCCGCCCGCCTGGCCTCGATCGCCTGCCAAATCTTCTCGGCCGTGTTGGTGCCGTCAAACCGCTCCAGCTCCTGGATGCCGGTGGGCGAAGTCACGTTGATCTCGGTCAGCCAGTCGCCGATCACGTCGATGCCGACGAAGATCTGCCCCTTCTCGCGCAGCACCGGGCCGATGATGCGGCAGATTTCCAGATCGCGCCCGGTCAGCCCGATCTTCTCGGGCCGCCCGCCGACATGCATGTTCGACCGCGTCTCACCCGCCTGGGGCACGCGGTTGATGGCGCCCACCGCCTCGCCATCGACCAGGATCACCCGCTTGTCGCCCTTGGCCACGGCGGGCAGGAATTTCTGCACGATCAAGGGTTCGCGCGAGAAGCCGGTGAACAGCTCGTAAAGCGAAGACAGATTGCGGTCATTGGCGTCCAGCCGGAACACCCCGGCGCCGCCATTGCCGTAAAGCGGCTTGAGGATGATGTCGCCATGCCGCGCCTTGAAGTCGCGGATCGTCTGCAGGTCGCGGGCGATGGCGGTGGGCGGCGTCAGTTGCGGGAAGCGCAGGACCAGAAGCTTCTCGGGGTAGTTGCGCACCCAGAACGGGTCATTCACCACCAGCGTCTTCGGATGGATCATGTCCAGAAGATGGGTCGAGGTGATATAGGCCATGTCGAAGGGCGGGTCCTGGCGCAGCCAGACGACATCGAAATCGCCCAGATCGACCTCGGTCTCGGCACCATAGGTCACGTGATTGCCGATCTCGCGGCGCAGCTCGATCGGAAAGCCCCGCGCCAGGACGCGGCCTTCGACGAAGGCCAGCTTGTCGGGCGTGTAGAAGAACAGCGAATGGCCACGCGCCTGCGCCTCGAGCGCGATGCGAAAGGTCGAATCGGCGTTGATATTGACCGACCCGATCGGGTCCATCTGCAGGGCGACTTTCAGGGCCATGGCGCGCTCCGTTCTCGGCTCGCGTCTTTCTGGCGCATTGTCGCGCCCGATGCAAACCGCCGGAGGGACGATCAGGGCAGGAAGAAATCGTCGCGGATCGCGACCTGGCCCGTGCCATCGACCGTGGCCAGATGATAGTGGCGGTCGATGAAGGGCTGGCCCAGCACCTGATCGACATATTCCTCGACCGCAAGGCAGATGCGGTCGCGCTGCGCCGCGTCGAGCCGTTCAGCGGCCAGATCATGGGTCGGGGCGCATTTGACCTCGACGAAAATCAGACCTTCCGGCCCGTCGAACACAAGGTCGATCTCGCCGGACAGCCCGCGCCAGCGCCGGGCAAGCACCTTCTGGCCAAGCTGAAGGTAATGGCGTTCGACGCCCGCTTCGGCAGCAAGGCCGGACAGGTGGGCCCGCTTTCCGCGCAAGCGACGGGTTTCGGCAAGGTCGGGCGCAAAGTCGAAGGGCATCTGGTTTTCCCGGGTTCAGGCCTTGGCCAGCGCCAGCGCGGCCTGATAGACCTCGCGGCGCGGCGCCCCGGTAGTTTGCGCGACAAAAGTTGCGGCATCCTTTACGGACATGGTTTGCAGCGCGACCCGCAGCGCGTCCTCGATGGTTTCGGCCCCGGCCGCCCGGGGCGGGGCACGGTCGAGGCAGAGCACGATCTCGCCCTTCGGGTCGCTGTCGCCCAGGGCGGCAAGGATCTCGTCCAATGTGCCGCGGATCACCTCTTCGTGCTTCTTGGTCAGTTCGCGGCACAGCGCCGCGCGGCGGGTGCCGCCCAGGGCGGCCGACAGTTCGGCCAGCAGACGCCGCACCCGGCGTGGCGATTCGTAGAGGACCAGTGTCGCCGGCACCGCCGCCATCTCGGCCAGGAAGCGCGCCCTTTCGCCCGCTGCCGCCGGGGGAAAGCCTGCGAACAGGAAGCGGTCGCTGGGCAGACCCGCTACGGTCAAAGCCGCCAGAACCGCCGAAGCGCCGGGCGCGGCGATGACCTTCTGGCCCGCCTCGGCCGCCGCCCGCGCCAGGATGAAGCCCGGGTCGGATACCAGCGGCGTGCCCGCCTCGGAGGCGTAGGCCACGGATTTCCCGGCTGTCAGAGCGCCCAGAATGCGCGGCAGCACCTCGGCCTCGTTATGGTCGTGGCAGGCGATCAGCGGGCGGCCCGCCAGCGCGATGCCATGGATTTCCATCAGATGGCGCAGGGTGCGCGTGTCCTCGGCCGCGAGGATGTCGGCCCCGGCCAGCACGTCGAGCGCGGTCAGCGTGATGTCGCGCGCCGCGCCGATGGGTGTCGCGACAAGGTGTAGCCCGGGCGCCACAGGCCGCCCGCTTCCGCCCGTCCAGCCCGGCCTTTCCGCCGACGCGCCGGAACCCGCCGCGCCGCTCATGGCTGGCCCCGGCGCAAGTTTACTTCCCCGTCGGAACGCTTTAGCTTGCCCATGGTCGTCGCGCCTGTCCTGTCGAGGGGGGAATCCCATGTTGTCCGCAATCCATCTGGCCCGCAAGTCCTTGGGCCGGTTCGCTCTTGTCCTTCTCGCCCCGGTCATGGCCCTGATCCTGTCGGCCTGTGTGCCCGCAGGCGAAGGTGGCGGCCCCGCCCCCAAGGGCGGCAAGGTCACCGTGGCGCTGCTGGTTCCCGGCGGATCGGGCAATGCCTCGGACCAGATCATGGCCGACAGCCTGGCCAATGCCGCCCGGATGGCGGTGGCCGATCTTGGCGGCGGCGCGCAGATCGACCTCAAGGTCTATCAGACCGGCGGCAGCCCCGCGATGGCGGCCTCGCTGGCCACCCAGGCGGCGGACGAGGGCGCGCAGATCATCCTTGGGCCGGTCTATGCCGCCGAAGCCAATGCCGTGGGCGTCGCCATGGCGCCGCGCGGGATCAGCGTGCTCGCCTTCTCGAACAACACCGCCATCGCGGGTGGCAATGTCTTTGTCCTGGGCCCGACCTTCGAGAATTCGGCCCGTCGCGTCGCCGGCTATGCCGTGCGCCAGGGCAAGAACCGCGTGATGATCGTCGCCGACAAGAACACTGCCGGCGAGGCGGGCAGCAGCGCCATCCAGCGCGGCGTTGCCGCTGTGGGCGGCACGGTCGTGGCCTCGACCTCATATGAATTCTCGCAATCGGGCATTGCCGCCGCCGCGGCGGGCATCGTCGCCACCGCGCGCTCGGCCGAAGCCTCGGCGCTGTTCCTGACCGCCGATACCGCGGGCGCCCTGCCCGTCCTGTCGCAATCGCTGGTGGCGGCGGGCCTCGACACGGCGACGATGAAATTCCTGGGCCTGACCCGCTGGGACATTCCGAGCCAGACCCTGTCGCTGCCCGCGCTGCAAGGAAGCTGGTTCGCCCTGCCCGATCCCAATCTCTATGCCCAGTTCCAGAGCCGCTACATGTCGGCCTATGGCGCGACGCCGCTGCCGATTTCGGGCCTTGCCTATGACGGTATCGCCGCGATCGGCGCGCTGGCCAAGCAGGGCCGAGACCTGTCAGGCGGGTCGCTGACCCAGAATGCGGGCTTCGTCGGCGTCTCGGGCATTTTCCGGCTGCGGTCTGACGGCTCGAACGAGCGCGGCCTTGCCATTGCGGAAATCCGCCAGGGTCAGGCCGTGGTGGTCGATCCGGCCCCCCGCAGCTTTGCCGGCGCCGGGTTCTGACCCGGCGCTGACCCAGAGCCAAAAGGCCAGACGTGCCCCAGGATCTCGACAAGCTGGCCCCGCCGCCGCTGCCCCCGCTGCCGGATGAAGGCCTGCCGCTGCCCTCGGCAGCGCCCCCGCTGGAGGCCAGGGCCGCCGAGATCGACCCCGAGACCCTGACCGCCCGCATCCTGGCGGCGGTTCCTGCCGGAACAGAGCCGCGAGAAATCCGCGCCATCGCCGTGCGCCACATGGCCGAGGCGCGCGCTTCCGCCATGGCCGCGCTGGCGCTGGCCTTCGCCGAGCGCCCGCGCGAGGCGCGACCGCTGGTGACCGCGATCTCGCAAGTGACCGACGCGCTGGTGACCACCGCCTTCGCCATCGCGCGCAAATTGCACCCCTTGGCGAACCCCACCGGGCAGGAACGCATCGCCCTTCTGGCGGTGGGTGGCTATGGCCGGGCCGAGATGGCGCCGTTCTCGGACGTGGACCTGCTGTTCCTGACGCCCTGGAAGATCACGCCCTGGGCCGAAAGCGTGATCGAGAGCCTGCTCTACATGCTGTGGGACCTGAAGCTGAAGGTGGGCCATTCCTCGCGCACGGTGAAGGATTGCATCCGCCTCGCGCGCGAAGACATCACCATCCGCACCGCGCTTCTTGAGCATCGCTTCATCGTCGGCGACGCCGCGCTGGCGGGTGAGCTGGCAGAAAAGCTGTGGACCGAACTTTTCCGCAACACCGGGCCGGAATTCATCGAGGCGAAACTTGCCGAACGGGCCGAGCGCCACCGCCGCCAGGGCGGCCAGCGCTATGTGCTTGAGCCGAATGTCAAAGAGGGCAAGGGCGGATTGCGCGACCTGCAGACCCTGTACTGGATCGGCAAATATCTGAACCGCGTGCCCAAGGCGGCGGGGCTGGTCGATGCGGGCCTGTTCAGCCGCGAGGAATACGAGACCTTCGCCCGGGCCGAGGATTTCCTCTGGGCGGTGCGCTGCCACCTGCATTTCCAGACCGGGCGGGCGACCGACATCCTGTCCTTCGACCTGCAACCCGAAGTCGCTTCCCGCATGGGCTATGCCGATACGCGCGGGCGGCGTGATGTCGAATATTTCATGCAGGATTATTTCCGCCAGGCGACCCGGGTGGGCGAACTGACCCGGGTCTTCCTGACCGAGCTTGAGGCGCGGCACGCCAAGCGCGAGGCGAGCCTTTTGGGCTTTTTCAAGCGCGGCAAGCGGGTGAAATCGGGCTACCGGCTGGTGCAGGGCCGCATCGACCTGCGCGATCCGCAGGATTTCCTGAAGGACAAGCTGAACCTCTTGCGCGTCTTCGAGGAAGCCCTGCGCACCGGCTATCTGCTGCACCCCAATGTCATGCGCCTGGTCGCAGCCAATCTGCATCTGATCGACGACGGAATGCGCGACGCCCCCGAGGCGAAGCGGATCTTCCTGGATCTGCTCTTGAAACACGGCAACCCGGAACGCAGCCTGCGGCGGATGAACGAGCTGGGGGTGCTGGCAGCCTTCATCCCGGAGTTCGAGCCGATCGTCGCGATGATGCAGTTCAACGTCTACCACCATTACACGGTGGACGAGCATATCATCCAATGCATCTCCTGCCTCGCGCAGATCGAGCGGGGCGAACTGGTCGAGGATCTGCCGCTGTCCTCGAGCATCCTCAAGGAAGGGGTGAACCGCCGCGTCCTCTATGTCGCGCTGCTGCTGCATGACATCGGCAAGGGCCGCCCGGAAGATCATTCTATCCTGGGGGCGCAGATCGCCCGAAAGGTCGCGCCAAGGCTGGGGCTGAACGAGGAAGAGGCCGAGACGGTCGAATGGCTGGTGCGCTGGCACCTGCTGATGTCGGACATGGCGCAGAAACGCGACATCGGCGATCCGCGCACGGTGCGCGATTTCGCCAAGGCGGTGAAGACGCGCAAGCGGCTGGACCTTCTGACCGTGCTGACAGTCTGCGACATTCGCGGCGTCGGCCCCGGCACCTGGAACAACTGGAAGGCGCAGCTTCTGCGCACCCTGTACAAGAGCACGACCGAGGCGCTGGAAGACGGGCTGGAAAGCCTGAACCGCGAGAATCGCGAGGATGAGGCCAAGGCCGCATTGCGGGCGCAGCTTGCCGCCTGGGATGCCAAGGACCTGCGCCACGAGACCGAACGCCATTACGCACCCTATTGGCAGGGCCTGCCCGCCGAGACCCATGCCGTCTTTGCCGAATTGCTGCGCGGGCTGGGCAATGACGAGATCCGCATCGACCTGCACCCGGACGAGGCGCGCGACGCGACCCGCGCCGCTTTCGCGCTGGCCGACCATCCCGGCATCTTCTCGCGGCTTGCGGGCGCGCTGGCGCTTGTGGGCGCCAATGTGCGCGACGCCCGGACCTATACGACCAAGGATGGCTATGCGACCCCGGTCTTCTGGATCCAGGATGCCGAGGGGAAACCCTACGAGGCCTCGCGCCTGCCCCGGCTGCGCCAGATCATCGAGAAGACGCTGAAGGGCGAGGTCATCGCCCGCGATGCGCTGAAGGATCGCGACAAGGTCAAGAAGCGCGAGCGCGAGTTCCGCTTTCCGACCCATATCACCTTCGACAATGACGGGTCCGACATCTACACGATCATCGAGGTCGACACCCGCGACCGGCCGGGCCTCTTGTATGACCTGACGCGGACCCTGGCGAACAACAACATCTCGATCGTCTCGGCGGTGATCGCCACCTATGGCGCGCAGGTGGTGGACAGCTTTTATGTCAAGGACATGTTCGGGCTGAAACTGCACCAGAAGGGCCGGCAGGAAAGTCTGGAGCGCAAGCTGCGCCAGGCGATTGTCGAGGGCACGGAGCGGGCGCAGGGATGAAGACCGTGGGCGCCAGCGCCACTCAAGCAGGATCCGCCAAGAGATGAAACCGATCCGCCTGGTCTCGGGCTTTCTGACCGTCGGGGTCTGGACGCTGCTGTCGCGCGTCGTGGGCTTCATCCGCGACGCCATGGTCGCGGCCTGGCTGGGATCCGGCCCGGTGGCCGAGGCCTATATCGTCGCGCAATCGCTGCCGAACATGTTCCGCCGCTTCTTCGCCGAGGGCGCCTTCAACATGGCCTTCGTGCCGATGTACGCCAAAAAGCTTGAGGCGGGCGAGGATGCCGAGGGTTTTGCGCGCGACGCCTATTGGGGCATGGCGGCGCTTCTGACCGTCTTCTCGGTGATCGGCCATATCGCCATGCCGCTTCTGGTTTTGGCCATGGCGCAGGGCTTCTATGGCGACGAACGCTTTGACCTGGCTGTGACTTTGGGCCAGATCGCCTTTCCCTTCATCCTCTTCATCTCGCTGACCGCGCTGATCTCGGGGATGCTGAACGCGATGGGGCATTTCTTCGCCACGGCGGTCGTGCCCGTCTTGATGAACGTCTTCCTCGTCATCTCGATGTATGCCGCCCCCGCCTTCGGCTGGGAGATCGGGCGGACGCTCGTGTGGACCATCACCCTTTCGGGCGTGTTGCAGCTTCTGTTCGTCTGGGCGGTGCTGCGCTGGCATGGCGGGTCGCTCGCCTTTCGCCGCCCGCGCCTGACGCCTGACCTCAAGCGGCTGGCGATCATCGCCGCCCCTGCGGTTCTGGCGGGCGGCGTGGTGCAGATCAACTTGCTGGTCGGGCGCACCGTGGCCTCGTTCACTGAAGGCGCGATGGCCTGGCTGTATAATGCCGACCGGCTGTATCAGCTGCCGCTGGGCGTGGTCGGCATCGCGGTGGGCGTCGTGCTGCTGCCCGACCTGTCGCGCCGCCTGCGGGCGGGGGATGAGGCGGGCGGGCGCGAAAGCTTCAACCGGGGGGCCGAGTTTGCCCTGTTCCTGACCGTACCCGCCGCCGTGGCGCTGGCCGTCATCTCGCTGCCGCTGATCGCGGTCCTGTTCGAGCGCGGCGCCTATACCGCCGCCGATTCCGCCGCCACCGCGCCTGCCTTGGCGATCTATGCGCTGGGTCTGCCCGCCTTCGTGCTGCACAAGGTCCTGCAACCGCTGTACTATGCCCGCGAAGACACGCGGCGGCCCTTCAACTATGCCATCGTCTCGCTAGTGGTGAATGCCGTCATCGCCTTCGCGCTGATGCCGGTCATCGGCTATCTTGCCGCCGCCCTGGGCACCACGCTGTCGTCCTGGGCCATGGTCTGGCAGCTGTGGCGCGGCACGCGCAGCATGGGCGAGGCGGCAAGCCTGGATTCCCGGTTCCGCCGCCGGGTGCCGCTGGTCTTCGTCTCATCGGCGGTGATGGGGCTGGTGCTCTGGGGTCTGATGGAGTTTTTCGGCACCGCCGCCATCCTGCCCGGGCAGCGGCTGGGAATTCTGCTGCTGCTGATCCTTGCAGGCGCCGTCAGCTATTTCGCGACGGTCTTCCTGACCGGGGCGATGGGGGTGAAGGAGCTGAAATCGGTGCTGCGGCGGCGCAAATCCTGACGCGCGGCCCTGCGGCCCGTTCTCGGAAGGGTTTTCCACCCTTCCCGACCAGCCCGCGGTGCATTTGAGCGTCGGAGAAGGAGCCGCTCAGCGCTCCCGCATCCGTGCCCGCACCCGCGACCAGCCACCGGGCGAGACGACGAAGCTGAGCAGGAAGCCTGTGGAGAAGCCCGCCAGATCGGCCACCCATTCCCAATTGCCGCCGAACAGCATTCCGAACAGAAGCTGGAAGCCCAGAAGGAAGCCGATCAGGGTGAAGGCGCGGGCCTGGGTGCCGCCGGTCGCGGCCAGGCGCACCCAGAGCATGAAGGTGAAGGCGCCGATCAGCCCGTAGACCGCCGGAAACGTGCCGATGATCGGGGTCTGGTTGCCGGGGATGAAATAGGCATAGGCCAGCGCGCCCACCGCCGCCGCCGCGAGGAAGACCAGCGCCACCGCCCACCAGCGGAAGACCTCGCCCACCATCTTGCCCAGCGCCAGCAGCATGACGACCGAGAAAACGGTCGAGGTCAGCGAGACATTGACCAGCATGTAGCTGATCAGCCGGTAGCCGCGCTCGGCCAAGCGGCCGGTCGCCAGATCCTCGCGGAACCAGTCGGGGACGAAGGCGAAATACTGCACGGCTTCCAGCCGCCAGTTCGACGACACGCCCCCGCCCGCCAGGCCAAGCGCGTGAAGCTGCACCACGATCTCGACCGCGATCAGCGGGAGGGCCAGCGCCCAGACGATCCAGGGCAAGGGGTTCAGCGGCGGGGCATTGTAGTCGCGGTCGGTCATTGGCACCTTCTCCACGGGCGGTCCGGGGCAATTGACGCCCCGCGCCCCTTCCTCTACCCACGTCCCGCCGGACATTCCAGCCGACAATCCAGCCGCCCACCCAGACGGAGCCCGCCATGACCGCTACTTTCAAGCCGCGCATCTTCTCGGGCATCCAGCCCTCGGGCGGGCTGACCCTGGGCAATTACCTGGGCGCGCTGAAGCGCTTTGTCGAAAAGCAGGATGAGGGGATCGAGACGATCTACTGCCTGGTCGACATGCATGCGATCACCGTCTGGCAGGATCCGGACAAGCTGCGCCAGCAGACGCGCGAAGGGGCAGCGGCCTTTATCGCGGCGGGGATCGACCCCGCGCGTTCAATCCTGTTCAACCAGTCGCAGGTTTCGGCCCATGCCGAACTGGGCTGGATCTTCAGCTGCATCGCCCGCATGGGCTGGATGGGCCGCATGACGCAGTGGAAGGACAAGACGGCGGGCAAGAATGCCGAAGCCGCCAGCCTGGGGCTGTTCGCCTATCCGGCGCTGATGGCGGCCGACATCCTGGTCTATCACGCCACGATGGTGCCGGTGGGCGAGGATCAGAAGCAGCATCTGGAACTGACGCGCGACATCGCGATCAAGTTCAACAATGACTATGGCGTCGATTTCTTCCCGATCACCGAACCCGTCATCGAAGGCGCGGCGACGCGGGTGATGTCCTTGCGCGATGGCACCAAGAAGATGTCGAAATCCGACCCGTCGGATCAAAGCCGCATCAACCTGACCGATGATGCCGACACGATCGCCGCCAAGATCCGCAAGGCCAAGACCGATCCCGAGCCGCTGCCGGAAACGCTGGACGGGCTGAAGGACCGGCCCGAGGCGCGCAATCTGGTGAACATCTATGCCGGCCTGTCGGGACTGTCGGCGGCCGAGGTGGTGGCCGAGAATGCGGGCGCGCAATTCGGCAGCTTCAAGCCCAAGCTGGCCGAACTGGCGGTGGCGAAACTGTCGCCGATCACGACCGAGATGAACCGTCTTCTGAAAGACCCGGCCGAGATCGACCGCATCCTTGGCCAGGGCGCCGACCGCGCCGAGGCCATCGCGCACCCGATCCTTGATCGGGTCTATGACATCACCGGCATGATCCGCTCGCGCGGGCGGGGCTGAGGATGCGGCGGGCGGTCCGGCGGATCGCCCGTGCGGGCCTTGCGGCTCTCTTGGTCATGTCGCTGGTCACCGGGGCCTGGGCCGTGGTGCGCATCGCGCATGACCCGCTGTTGCGCCCTTTGATCGACCGCGGCGCGGCCGAGTTTGCTGCCGCCCTGGAAAGCGAGCTGGCCGAGGCCGCGACGCCGCAGGCGGTGGCTGACCGGATCACGGCGCTTTTGGGTGAAAGCCCGCGCAACTGGATCGCCATTCAGGCCGTCGAAGAGGTGGCCACGGCACGCGGCATCGCCCTGCCCGCCGATCTGGCGGCGCGGCGGGCGGCCCTGTGGGACGAAGACTCCGGCATCGTCACGGTTGCGGGCGCCTGCCTCGCCTGCACGGTCGACGCCTCCTCCTGCTCGCTCTCGCAGGCGATGATCTGCAATGCGCCCGTCGCGCTGACCCCGGTCGGCGATGTGATCGGCCTGGGCAAGGCGGGCTATGCCGCCGCGACCGGGGGTGAGGTCGACCGGCTGGATTTCGCGCTGTCGGCCATCGGTCTGGGCGCGACGGTGGCGGTGGTTGCGACGGGCGGCACCTCCTATACGCTGAAAGCCGGAGCGAGCCTGTTGCGCATGGCCCGCAAGATGAGCCTTCTGCCGCCGCGCCTGCTGGGCCTGATCGCCGATGCCGCCCGCACGGGTATCCGCTGGGACGAGGCGGCGCGGCTGGATACTCTCGCCGATCCGGCCAGGCTGCTGGTGCCCAAGGCCATCGCCCCGGTCGCCGCGGTCGCCACCGATCTGGGCCGGATGAGCGACACGCTGGGCGGCACAAGGACGCTGCATCTGCTGCGCTATGTCGACGGGCCGGACGATGCCCGCCATCTGGCCGACGCCGCCGAGACATTGGGGCCGCGCACGCTCGGTGCGCTGGAGATCCTTGGCAAGAGCCGCTTCATGCGCGCCGCCCTGCGCTGGTCGGACGAGGCGGCGGCGCTGGTCGCGGGATTTTTCGGCACGCTGGCCGCGCTGACGGCAGCCCTGACCTCGACCCTGCACGGCCTTGTCCTGCGCCGGTTGCGTGGAGGGCTGCGGCAGGCGGCAAGATAGCCGCGGCAGGACGCGCCCTGTCATATGGCTGAATCCTACCGCGCCTATGGCTTAAACGGTCGGGCGGGTCTGTCCCCCCTTTCCTTTGTCCTGCCGGGTCCGACCCCTGTGTCCGGCAAGACCCCGCCCCCGGCCCCCGTGTTCCCCTCACACGGGGGCCATTTTCTGCGGGTGATTGCAGGCGCGGGCCTGGTAGTGCGCTGCGACGGGCGCTTCACCCCCGGCCACGCCAGGGCACAAGCCGCCGCTCGGCCAGCCGCATCAGGATGTCGATGCCATAGCCGATCACCCCGATCAGGATGATGCCCATGACCACGATGTCGGTCAGCTGGAACTTCGATGCGACCAGGACCATCATCCCTGCGCCCTTTTCCGCCGCGACCAGCTCGGCCGCGACCACGGTGCCCCAGCAGACGCCCAGCGCCACGCGCAGGCCGGTGAAGATGTCGGGCAGGGAATTGGGAATGATCACATGCCACAACACCTGCGCCCGCGACGCGCCAAGGCTGTAGGCGGCATGGATCTTGGACAGCTTCACCCCCGTCACCCCGGTGCGCGCGGCGATGACCATGATCCACAGCGCGGCGAGAAACAGCAGGATGATCTTGCCCGTCTCCCAGATGCCGAACCAGATGATGATCAGGGGGATCAGCGCCAAGGGCGGGACGGGCCGCATGAATTCGACGATCGGGTCCAGCCAGCCCCGGCACCAGGAGGATAGCCCCATCGCATAGCCCAGGGGAATGCCGACCAAAGCGCCCAGGACCAGCCCCGCCAGCACCCGCCAAAGCGAAAAGCCCAGATGCGCCCAGAGCGAATGGTTCTGATAGCCGTTGCGGGCGATTTCGGCCAGCCGGGCCGCCACCGCCTCGGGGGCGGGCAGCCAGATCGGCTCCATCTGCCAGCCGGCATCGGGCGTGAAGGACAGCGATCCCTTGGGCGTCAGCGTCACGCTGCCATCGGCCACCCGGACAGGCCGCCCTTCTGTGACAGGCTGGCCGTTGATGGCGATGACCCGGGCGCCCGGCCCGTCATTTTCAGTCACCTTGAGCAGCGCGCTGCGCCAGGCCGCCGTGGTGGCACCATCGGCGCGGGCCGGGCCAGCGCCGCCCGTTGCCTCTGGCGCAGGCGCCTTGTCACCGGGACGGCTGACGCGAACCGTCACGGTCGCATCCCCCATGGCTCCGGTTTCATCCTGCGCGGTATAGGTGAATTGCGCATCGCCCGTGAACGGCCCCGGCACATGCAGCGGCACCAGTTTCGACCCGGTGAAGGCCCCCCAGATCAGGAAGATCGCCAGAACCGACAGGATCGAGGCCAGGCGGTTCGGCCTTATGCTGGCTGCATCGCCAAAGGTCACCGGACGCGCCTTGCGGTTCAGGAAATGCCCCAGGGCCCAGGCGAGTGCGAAAAGGGCGGCATAGACGACAAGAACGATCATGCTGTCCCCTCGGAGCGGCCCATGATCTCTTCTTCCATGCCCCAGATCAGCGAGAGGATTTCCTCGCGGGTGGCGGCGAAATCAGGGCGTTTCTTGATCTCGCGCAGATCGGCATTCACCCCCGCCTCGGCAAAGGGCAGACGGTATTCGCGGAGAATGCGCCCCGGCCGCGGGGCCATGACGATCAGCCTTTCACCCAGGAGCAGAGCCTCTTCGACCGAATGGGTGATCAGGATCACGGTCTTGCCGGTGTCCTTCCACAGTTTCAGGACCAGCCCCTGCATCTTTTCCCGGGTCAAGGCGTCCAGCGCGCCCAGCGGTTCGTCCATCAGGATCAGCTCGGGGTCATTGGCCAGGCACCGCGCAAGCGCCACGCGCTGCTGCATTCCGCCCGACAGTTCATAGACCGGCTTTTCGGCGAAATCGGCCAGCCCGGTCAGCGCAAGAAGCCTGTCGGTCACCGCGTCGCGCGCGGGTTTGCCCACGCCTTTCATCCGTGGCCCGAAATCGACATTGCGCCGCACGCTCATCCATTCGAACAGCGCACCCTGCTGAAAGACCATGCCGCGATCCGGCCCCGGCCCCTGCACCCTGCGCCCGCCAAGCGTCACCATGCCCGAGGTCGGATGCAGAAATCCGGCAAGGATGTTCAGAAGCGTAGTCTTGCCGCAGCCCGAAGGGCCAAGGATCGACACGAGTTCCCCTTTGGCAATCGACAGCGACACCTCGCGCAGCGCCTGGGTCGGCGTGCCGCCGGGAGGGGCGAAGGTCATGGAAAGACCTTCGATGGTCAGGCCGGTCATCTTCTTTCCTTTCAAACGCATGGGCGGCGCGGGTTGCCCGCGCCGCCCCTGTCCGGTCTTTGCCGCGCCTAGAGTTTCGAGGCCGCTTCCAGATATGAGGCGTCCACCGCGGCGTCATAGCCGTCCAGCGCCGAGGGGATGTTGCCGGTGGTCACGAAGAAGTCGGCCACGCCCTTCAGATAGGCCTGCAAGCCGCCGCCCAGCCATTCGTCCGACAGCTTTTCCTCCAGCGTCAGGAAGTGGAACCCGTCGAGCTGTGCCTTGGTGCCTGCCTCGTCCAGACCAGAATCCTTGGCCAGGACCGGCACGAAACCGGCCGGATCGGCGGCATAGGCCAGGTTTTCGTCATTCACGACCTTAAGGAACTTTGCCACAAGGTCAGGGTTTTCGGCGGCGAAGGCGCCGGGGGTCGAGATGACGTCGAAGACGCGGATGCCCGCCGCCTCCTTTTCCGCGCCGGTCAGCAGCACATTGCCGTGCTCCTTGGCCCGGGCCAGCGCCCCGCCCCAGCCGCAGAACACGTCGATATTGCCCTGCGCGATGGCGGCGGCGGCATCCGGGGGCGACAGGTCGACGACCTGCAACTGCGCGGCGGTCAGGCCGAAATGCTCAAGCTGCTTGAGAAAACCGTAATGTGCGGCCGTGCCCAGCGGGACGCCCACCTTCTTGCCCGGCAGTTCGGTGGCCGCATTGTCCTTGGTGATCTCCAGATCCTTGCGCACCACGCAATTGTCGTTTTCCGAATAGCTGACAGCAATGTCGATGGCGGTCAGATCCTGCCCCGCCGAGGTGGCGGTGACAAAGGGCGGCACGCCCTGGCTGATCAGGAACTGGACATCGCCCGCGGCGGCGGCGGCCGACATCGCTACGCCGGTGTCAAAGCTGCGCCAGTTGACCTTGACGCCCAGCGCCTTGTCGAACGTGCCCTCCACCTTGGCGCGTTCGATCGGCAGCGGCCATTCCAGGAAATAGGCGACGGTGATTTCCTTCACTTCGGCCTGCGCGAAGGATGTGGCGGCAAGCAGCGTGGCAGCGGCAAGGCCGGCAAGGCGTTTCATGGTTGTCCTCATGGTGTTGCGGGCGATGGCCCGTTTACACGACTCATTTTGTCGTTGATCGGCAATCTGGCGTATCAGCGCGGCCGAGGCCATTCCAAAACCAGGCCGGGCCAGAGAAGGCGCCGACCCGGAGGACGGGCAAAAGAGAAGATCCTTCTCTTTTGCGGCAACCGGGCCGGGTGGGGAGATCCCGCACGCATTCGGGCCGGAAGACCCGCTCGTCAAAAGACAGAACGCCCGCCAGATCGGCGGGCGTTCCGGGAAAGGGCCGGGATCAGCGCAGGATATCGGCAATCAGATCGGCATGATGGGCTGCCGCCACATCGGGATGCGAACGCAAGCGGCTTTTCAGATGGTTGATGCCGACATTCCGGAAAAGCGGGTTCAAGGGGTCGATCGTCAACCCGCGCTCAAGCCGTTGCAGACCGTCGGGCAAAGGCAGGACCGGGATGTTGGCGTCATAACGTGCGCCCAGGAAGAAGGCGAAGGAGAAGCGTTCCACCCCCGGCGGCGGGGCCACCACATCATGCACATCGGCACGGACGAAACCGTTGGTCGCAAGCTCGAGAAGCTCTCCGGTGTTGATGACGAAGGTGCCCGGAACGGGAGGGGCCTCAAGCCATTCGCCGTCAAGCGTCTGCACCCGCAAGCCCGGCACCAGGTCTTGCAGAAGGATGGTGACCAGCCCGCCATCCTTATGCGCGCCGACGCCCTGGTCGCTTTCGGCCACATCGCGGCCGGGATAGCGGATCAGCTTGAGCAACTGGGTTGGCTGGGGGTCATAGACCTCGGCAAAGGCATCCTCGGGCTGGCCAAGGGCCAGGGCGATGGCTTTCAGAAGGTCGATGCCCAGCGCGGTGACCCGCGCCTGATACTCCAGCACGATCCCCTTCAGCTCCGGGATGGCCTCGGGCCACTGGTTCGGACCATAAAGCCGCGCCCAGCCGGGACTTTCCGGGCCGATGGGCCGCGCCACGCCTTCCGTGTTGAAATCGATCTGCTCGCGCCAGTCCTGTTCGCCGCGGGTATATTCAAGGCCCGCGCGATTGTAGCCGCGGAAATGCGGTGAGCGGACCATCTCGATCTTGAGCTTCTCTTCCAGCGGCAGGGCGAAAAAGGCCTTTGCCGCCGCCACCAGCCCGTCGATCAGCGTCTGCGGCACGCCATGGCCCGTCAGGTAGAAAAAGCCGTGATCGTGCAGGATGGCGCGCAGATCGGCGACAAAGGCCGCGCGTTCGGTCGGGCTGCCGTGAAAACGCGACGCATCCAGCACCGGCAGGTTCGCGGTTTCGGTCATGGGAATACTCCTTCTTCGGCCGCATCACGCGGCTCTTCTTCTGTCCGAGGGGCGGGTCGGCGCCGGGCCGGCCCGCCCGGGCCGATCCTTCAGGCGGCGGCGCGCAGGGTCTTGGCAGCGACGTCCAGCGCCTGACGCAGATCAGCGATGATGTCGTCGGGATGTTCGATCCCGATGGACAGGCGGACATATCCGGGCGTCACCCCCGCCGCCAGTTGCTCGGCCGCAGAGAGTTGCTGATGGGTGGTCGAGGCCGGGTGGATCGCCAGCGACCGCGCATCGCCGATATTGGCGACATGGTGGAACAGCGCCAGCGCGTCGATGAAGGCGCGCCCTGCCTCGACGCCACCCTTCACCTCGAACCCCACCAGCGCACCGTGGCCTCCGGTCAGATAGGCATCGGCGCGGCGGCGATGTTCGCCGGTTTGCAGGCCGGGGAAGATGGTCCGGGTCACCAGCGGATGGCCGTTCAGGAATTCGGCCACCTTGGCGGCGTTTTCATTGTGCTGGCGGATGCGCAGCGGCAGGGTTTCCAGGCCCTGGATGAACAGGAAGGCGTTTTGCGGCGCGACGGCGGCCCCGATGTCGCGCTGAAGCTTGACCCGCGCCCGCAGGAGATAGGCGATGGGACCAAGGGGCTTGGCCGCCTCGGTCCAGATCGCGCCGTGATAAGCGGCGTCGGGCCGGGTCAGCAGGGGGAAGCGTGCGGCATGGGCCTCCCAGTCGAAATTGCCGCCATCGACGATCGCCCCGCCAATCGCCGTGCCATGGCCGCCGATGTATTTGGTGGTCGAATAGACCACCACGGCCGCGCCGTGCTGCAAGGGACGCGCGGTCAGCGGCGCCGCCGTATTGTCCAGGATCAGAGGCACGCCGATCTGGCGGCCCAGGGCGGCAACCTCGGCAATCGGGAAGACCTGCAGCTTGGGGTTGGGCAGGGTCTCGCCAAACCAGGCCCGGGTCTTGTCATCGGTCGCCTTGACGAAATTCTGCGGGTCGTCCTGATCGACGAAACGCACCTCGATGCCGAATTGCGCGAGCGTCTGCGACAGCAGCGTGACCGTCCCGCCATAAAGATCGGTCGAGGCGACGATATTGTCGCCCGCCTGGGCGATGTTGGTCAGGGCGAAGAAGGTCGCCGCCTGCCCCGAGGCCACGGCCAGCGCCGCAGCGCCGCCCTCGATGGCCGCCAGGCGCTCTTCGAAGACATCCGAGGTCGGGTTCTTGATCCGGGTGTAGATTTGGCCCAGCTCTTCCAGGGCAAACAGCCTTGCGGCATGGCCGGTGTCCTGAAACTGGAAGCTGGTGTTCTGGTAGATCGGCACCGCCAGCGAGCCGGTCGCCGGATCGGCGCGCCATGAGCCGCCATGAAGGGCCAGGGTTTCGGGATGAAGGCTGGTCGTGGTCATAAGGCTCTCCAGAGAAACGATGTCACGCCATCGGAAGTGATGCGTCGGGCACAGGATCGCAGAAATCACGTCCATTTATATCGTCCTTTTGATGCCCGAGAGGGAACGCCCTTCCCTCAACACCGCCCGGAAAAGCAGGGGCGTTCTTTTCTGCGATTCTGAGGCCGAAATCAGCACGGTCAGACCACCGGAAAGCGGCCATCCAGGCGGTTTCGGACCATGAGGCGACCTTCTTGATCGTGATTCCCCGACCCGGATCGGAAGGAAGTTCCCCCGCCGCAACGCGACAGGAGAAGAAACTTCCACCCATCCGATGATCTTTGAAAAATACAAGTAAAATCAACGGCTAGATTGACCTCCCCGGCACAAGCCTTTCCCATAAGGCCCAGAAAACAGGCGGAAGCCAAACTGGAGACCACGTAGAATGAGCCATCTCGACACCCTTCGTAAAGCGGGCCGCGCCCTTGCCACGGCCGCCGCCGTGGCTGCCGCCCTGCCCGGCCTGGCCAGCGCCGGCCCCACGCTTGACCGCATCAACGAACGCGGCGTGATCAAGGTCGGCGTCGGCACGACCCCTGGCTTCTTTGCCCCCGGAAGCGACGGCAAATGGCAGGGCTTCTTCATCGACTATGGCCGCGCCCTGTCGATTGCCGTCTTCGGCACGCCGGACAAGGTCGAGTTCACCTCATCTTCGCCGCAGCAACGCCTGCCCGCCCTGCAAGCCGGCGAATTCGACGTGCTGCTGTCGGGGGTCACCGTCACCGCCACTCGCGCCTTCAAGCTGGGTTTTCACTTCGGCCCGACGGTTTTCTATGACGGACAGGCGATCCTGGCCCGCAAGGATCTGGGCGTGACCTCTGCCGCCGAACTGGATGGCGCAACGATTGGCGTCCAGTCGGGCACCACGGGCGAACTGAACATCGCCGACTTCTTCCGCAAAACCGGCAAGCAATTCACCCCGGTGACCATCGAGGACACATCGGAATTCCTGTCGGCGCTGGAAACCAACCGGGTCGATGCGATCACCCAGGACAGTTCTGACCTAGTGGGCAAGCTGCAACAGCTGAAAGACCCCTCGGCCTATGTGCTGCTGCCCGAGCGACTGTCGAAGGAACCCCTGGCCCCGGCCATCGTGGGCGGCGATGACCGCTGGCTCGAGATCATCAACTGGACTGTCTACGCCACGATCCAGGCCGAGGAATGGGGCATCACCCAGGCCAATGTCGATGAGTTCCTGACTTCGGAAGATCCGGCGATCCAGCGCTTCCTCGGGGTCGACCCGTCCTTCGCGCAGGATATCGGGCTCGATCCGAAATGGGCCTACACGATCATCAAGACAGTGGGTAATTACGGCGAGATCTACCAGCGCAACCTTGCGCCGCTGGGCTGGGAGCGCGGCTACAACCAGCTTTGGACCAAGGGCGGCCTGCTCTACTCGCCTCCCTTCCGGTAAGACCCCGTGACCCTTCCTGTCACGTCTGACGGCCAAGGCCCCCACCCCTTCGCGCGCGACCGCCTTGCCGCGCTGACCGAATGGTGGGGGCCACGGCCCTGGTCGCAGATCGCGGTGATCCTGGGGATCGCCGCGCTTCTGCTTTGGTTCGGGATGAATGTCGCGGCGGCATTGCAGCGCGCCGGAATCACGCCCGGCTTCGACTTTCTGCTCCGCACGGCCAATTTCCAGATCGGCGAAAGCAGCCTCGCCTTTCAGGCGGGCGATACTTACCTGCGCGCAATCGCCGTCGGCATGGTCAACACGCTGAAAGTGGCGGTGGCGGGCTGCCTGCTGGCCACCTGCCTCGGCGTCGCCATCGGCATTGGCGGGCTTTCCGCCAACCCGCTTCTGGGTGGCCTTGTCCGGATCTATATCGAGACGATCCGTAACACGCCCCTTCTGCTGCAACTGTTCTTCTGGATCGCATTGGCGCGCAACCTGCCTGGCCCGAAACAGGCGCCGGGCGGGGCGGGGTTCTACCTGTCCAACCGGGGCATCTTCGTGCCCGCGCTGACCTCGGCCAGCGGCTGGCTGCTGCCGATGGCGCTTCTGGCCGGGCTGGGACTGGCCGCCTATCTGGCTGGCCGGGTCCTGCCGCGCCGCTGGGTCTGGTCGGCCGCGCTGGCCCTGGCGGTGGCGGTGCTGGCCCGGGCGGGCATCGGGCTGGACGTGCCGCATCTGCAAGGGTTCAACATCCGGGGTGGCCTGTCACTCTCGCCCGAATTCGCGGCCCTGCTGACCGCGCTGACGGTGAAATTCTCGGCCTCCATCGCCGAGATCGTTCGGGCGGGCATCCTGTCGGTGCCGACGGGCCAGCGCGAGGCCGCCCATGCCCTTGGCCTGAGCGACTGGCAGATCCTGCGACTGATCGTTCTGCCGCAGGCCCTGCGGGTGATCGTGCCGCTGATCACCTCTTGCTTCCTTGATCTGGCCAAGGATTCCAGCCTGGCCGTCGCCATCGGCTATCCCGATCTGGTCAGCATCCTGAACACCACGGCAAACACGACCGGCCAGGCCATCGAGGCGGTCTGCATCATGACCGTCAGCTTCCTGGCGCTGAACCTGTCGGTGGCCGCCCTGATGAACCGCTACAACGCGCGCGTCGCCCTGCGCGGACAGGTCAGAAGATGAGCCTTTCTCCGACGCTGCGCCGGGCCTTTGCCGGTCCGGTGAATATCCTGCTGTCACTCTCCGTTCTGGGTGTGCTGGCACTGCTGCTGCCGCCGCTGTTCGGCTGGGCCGTCACCCATGCCATCTGGCAGGGCGACATGGCCGCCTGCCGCGCGGCGGCGGGGGCCTGCTGGGCCTTCCTTCAGGCCAAGGCGCGGTTCATCCTGTTCGCCTTCTATCCCGGCGATCAGCTCTGGCGGCCGGTTCTTGTGGTGATGGCGCTGCTGGTGCTGATGGGGCTTTCGGCCCTACCGCGCCTGTGGGGCAAGGCGCTGCTTGCGCTTTGGCCCGTCACGCTGCTGGCAGGCTGGGGCCTGATGGCGGGCGGCGGCCCGCTGCCCCGCGTCTCGGTGAATGACTGGGGCGGCCTGCCGGTGACGCTGCTGGTCTGGACGACCTGCATGGCCTTTGCCCTGCCAGCAGCGGTCCTGCTGGCGCTGGCCAGGCAATCGCGCATGGGCGGGCTGCGCAGCCTGTCGGTCGCCTATATCGAGGTGATGCGCGCCACGCCGATGGTGGCGATCCTGTATTTCGCCATGCTGATCCTGCCCATGGCCCTGCCCGACGGCATCATCCTGGACAAGATCGCGCGCGCGACAATCATGACGGCACTGTTTTTTACCGCCTATCTGGCCGAAGTCCTGCGCGGCGGATTGCAGACCATTCCACCCGGTCAGGCCGAGGCCGCATCGGCGCTGGGTCTGGGCTATTGGCGGACGGTGCAGCTTGTCGTGCTGCCGCAGGCGCTGAACAAGGTGATCCCTGGTCTCGTCAACCTTGCCATCGGCTTTTTGCTGGCGACATCGCTGCTGGCGGTGATCGGGGTGTTCGACCTGCTGAATGCCGCCAAGGCCGCAACCACGGACCCGGCCTGGATGGGTTTCTATGACGAGGCCTATATTTTCGCGGCCCTGATCTATTTCGCGCTGTGCTTTGGCGGCTCTCGCTACAGCCTGTGGCTGGAGCGGCGGTTGACACGGCGCTAGCCGCCGGAAGGCCGGTTGACCGGGGATCGCGCCTGGCCGCGCCAGGCAGCCTGGCCGATCCCCCCCGTCATACTTGGCCGCGCGGACAAAAGGAAAAGACCGCCCGTCGCGGGGACGGGCGGTCTTTTCCTGGCCAGATCTTCAGGCCAGCTTGCGGGGAAGGCGCAGCCCCGCGACCGCCGCGCCAAGAACCAGCGCCAATCCGGCCCAGAACAGCTCGGGCCGGTAGAACCGGGGCAGCAGCGGATGATTGGCCTCGCACAGCGACAGCAGCAGCGCGCAGACATAGTCATTGCCCCAGATGCACTGGCTGGCCTGCAAGTAGGTGCCATAGCCGCGCGCGACGACCAGGCCGAAGACCAGATACCACCACAGCACCGCCAGTCCCATCGCCAGAAGCCCAAGCCCGGCGAACAGCCGGGGCCGCAGGATCGTGTCAGACATCCTCAAGCACTCCCAGCCTGGCCAGAAGGGCCGAGCGGGTGGCGATCAGGGCCGGGTCGTCGCGACGCCTTGGATGCGGGCGGTCCACCCGCACTTCCTGTACGATCCGGGCGGGGCGCGGGCTGAACAGGATCACCCTGTCCGCCAGCAGCAGCGCCTCTTCCACGTCATGCGTCACCAGGATCGCGGTAAAGCCGCGCGCCTGCCACAGCCGGACCAGATCCTTTTGCAGGTTCAGCCGGGTCAGGCTGTCCAGCTTGCCCAGGGGTTCGTCCAGCAGCAGAAGCCGCGGATCATTCACCAATGCCCGCGCGATCGCCGCCCGCTGGGCCATGCCGCCCGAAAGCTGATGCGGATAGGCCTCGCCAAAGGCGTCAAGCCCGACCAGCGCCAGCGCTTCATCGACGCGCGCGCGTTTCGCGGCCAGCTCGCCCCGCGCCTCGGGGCCGGATTCGACATTGCCGCGCACCGTGCGCCACGGAAAGAGCGTGGCATCCTGGAACACCAGCACCCGGTCGGGCCCGGGGGCGGCGACGGGCTTGCCATCGCCCTCGACCCTGCCCCGTACCGGCTGCTCCAGCCCCGCCGCCAGCCGCAACAGGGTGGACTTGCCGCAGCCCGAGGGGCCAAGCAGGGCCACGAATTCTCCGGGCCGGATGTCCAGCGTCACCTCGTCCAGCACCGGCAGGACGGATTTGCCGATGTCATTGCCATGCGAGACGCGGTCGAAGGTCAGACCCAGCGGCTGCACGGCAGCGGTCGTATCGAGAGCCATCAGAGGATTCCTTTCTGCCAGCCCAGAACCCGGTCGCGCACCACGAACAGCACCCGCACAAGGCCGGCGCAGATCAGCGCCATAACCACAAGCGCGGCATAGACATTGGCATAGGCCGAATAGGCCGTGTTGAATTGCAGATACCAGCCAAGACCAAACTTCGCGCCCAGCATCTCGGCCACCACCAGCACGGCGAAGCTGTAATACAGGCCCATGAACAGGCCGACGAAGACATTGGGCAGCGCGGCGGGTATGGCGACATTGCGCACCTGCCAGCGCGCCGTGGCCCCCAGCGTGCGCGCCACGTCATAGAAGGCGCGGTTGACCTGGCTGATGCCAGACGCGGTCAGGATCGCCACCGGGATGCCCGAGGCCAATGCCACCAGAAAGACCGAGGCATGGAAGGTGCTGGGGAAAAGGAAGAAGGCGCAGGGAATCCAGGCGCTGGCCGGAACCGGGCCGATCAGCTTGAGCAACGGCATTCCCCAATAGGCAAAGCGCCGCGACCAGCCAAGGCCGACACCCGCCGCGAAGCCCAAGGTGATGCCCAGAAAGAAACCCAGGCCCCAAAGCCGCGCGGTATAGGCGATGCAGATCAGCAGCCGGTCCCAATCGGTCACGAAGACATGCAGCAATCCCTGCGGCGGCGAGAAGAAGGGTTTGGGCAGCCAGCCCAGCTTGGCGGTCAGGATTTCCCAGGCCAGAAGCCAGAGGCCCAGGGCGATGTACCACGGACCATAATGGATCAGCGCGCCCTCGGTCTTGCCGCGCAGCGGCACAAGGAAGGCAAGCGCCAGAAAGACCAGCGCCACGGCGGCTGACAGTAGGGCGAACAGGCCCGTCGCCCCCCATTGGATCACATCGGGCAGGCCCCAGGTCACGGCGGCGGTGGCGCCCCAGGCCAAGGCGGCCCAGGCCGCCTCCCGCCACAGGCGGAAGGGAAGAACGGCCGGTGATCCGGCCTGTCGAAGATCGATTGCGTCAGTCATCGGAGATCAGGCGAAAATGTCGATGGTGATGCGGCTGGCGATTTCTTCGGGATCGGTCGATGGATCGGCGACGCCCGTCAGCTTGAGGTCCTCATAACCACGCTTGACCTCGTCGCGCAGTTTGTCGCCGAACCAGTGATCGTGATAGGTGAAGGAGGCCAGAACCTCGGTCAGGGTCTCGACCGACATGCCGGGTTTCAGCGTGTCGAAATACCACTGCGCCACCTCGTCAGGGTGCTGCAACGTGTATTGGTGCACCTCGAGATTGGCCGCGGCGACGCGCTTCAGCGTGTCCTTGTTCGCCTCGTAATAGTCGCCGTTCACGCCCAGCACGCAGCAGACGCGATCCTGGAAAGTGCCGGTCTGGGTGTCGGCGACGCGGTGGAACTTGTGTTCCTTTTCCCAGCCGTAAGCCCAGGGGTCCATATGGGCCAGGGCATCCGCCTCGCCGCGCAAGACCGCTTCGGCCACAAGATCGAAGGGGAAGACCTTCCAGGTCACGTCCTGTTCGGGGTCGAGCCCGGCTTTTTTCAACGAAACCGAAAAGGCGACGCGCGAGGGCGACATCACATCGAAGGTGCCGATGGTCTTGCCCTTCAGATCGGTCAGCGTCCTGATGCCGCTGTCCTGCTTGGTAAGGATGCTTTGGCAGCCGCCATGCGAGCCTGCGAACAGCTTGACGTCAAACCCCTGCTCGATCGGTTTCAGCTAGTCGTAAAGCAGCCCCGGCCCGGCTTCGGCCTTGCGGGTGGCAAGGGCCTGAATCAGGGTCTGGCCACTGGCGCCCTGATAGAACAGTTCGACATCCAGCCCGTGCCTGGCGAAGACGCCCTTTTCCAGCGCGAAACCGATCGGCGAATGGCAAGCGGCCACTTCGGTCCATTCGAGCTTGATCTTGGTCAGGTTGCCCGCGATGGCATATCGTGTGCCCTGCCCGGTCAGAATACCGGCCGCGCCGATCCCCGCCGCCGCTGCGCCGGTCCTGAGCAACTGGCGCCGCGACAGAAGGCCGCCCGATTTCACGGCCTGCGGATTTTGAGATTGCGGATTCACTGGCATGGTCTTGCCCCCTCATATGTTTGTCTGTCGGCAGACTAGGCTTTGACACCAAGAAACGGTTTTCGAAGATGATCCGGGAAAGAGCAGATTTTGATCCCGAAAATCGTCTATTTTACAACTTCATTTTAAATCGCGTACCGGGCGCATCGTCCCTGGCGCATCTTGAACCATCGATCAGGCCGACTCCCTGCACGCAGAGCCATGACGTCCGGGGCGGTCCGCACGGCGACGATGCGGGGCAAATTCCCGGGCAACCGGACAAGGCCGAGGCCCCGGCGCCGCCCTGCGTCAATGGACTGCGCGCCCATGACCAAACATGGGCGGCCTTCGCAGCATCATTTCGGTGTCATCTGCCTGCTTGCCGAAGATGTGGTATCCGTCCAAAAACCGTGGAATCCGCGCGTCAGATTTCGCCCGCCCCCCCCTGCCCGTCCGGCCATTCCAAATTGTGGCGGCGCCACAGCAGGATCTTCTCCGCGCTTCGGCTGGCAGGGAATGCTGTGACCGCAAGGCGTTTTGCGGCGGGACAGAATCGGCTGCAGCGCAGGATGACTCCCCCGCCACCGACAGCGGATTCTTTCCCCGCACCCTGCGCCAGCAGGAGAAACCTACCGCCAGAGTCGCGAATTTAAATATATTCGATCTATAGACAAATATCCAATTTCAGCCGCAACCTTGGGGTCAATCGACGCCTCTTTGCGAAAGACCCCGGCATGACCCGACAGATCCGCTTCAACGCCTTCGAAATGAATTGCGTCGCCCATCAGTCGCCCGGCCTCTGGGCCTATCCCGGCGACAGGTCCTGGCAATACAAGGATGTGGAATACTGGCAGGATCTGGCCCGCATTCTGGAGCGTGGGTTCTTTGACGGCATCTTCATCGCCGATGTGGTCGGCTATTACGATGTCTATCGCGGCAGGAATGACGATGCGATCCGCGAGGGCGCGCAATTCCCGGTGAACGACCCGCTGCAACTGGCAGTGCCCATCGCACTTGCGTCGGAACATCTGGGCATCGGCATCACCGCCTCGACCAGCTTTGAACATCCCTATACATTCGCCCGCCGCCTTTCGACCGCCGATCATCTGACCAAGGGTCGGGTCGGCTGGAACATCGTCACCTCCTATCTTGAAAGCGGCGCGAAGAACCTGGGCGAAGGCCGGCTGCGCCAGCATGGCAACCGCTATGAAGTGGCCCAGGAATATCTTGAGGTGATCTACAAGCTGCTCGAGGGAAGCTGGGAGGATGGCGCGGTGCTGCGCGACCGCGAACGCCGCATCTTCGCCGATCCTGCGAAGGTTCACGAAATCCGTCACAAGGGCAAATTCTTCGAGGTTCCGGGCTATCATCTGTCCGAACCCTCGCCGCAGCGGACGCCGGTTCTCTATCAGGCCGGGGCCAGCGCCAGCGGCATCGACTTTGCCGCAGCCAATGCCGAATGCGTCTTTGTCGCCTCGCCCACCAAATCCGTCCTGAAAAGCTATATCGAGCGGCTGAGGGCCGAGGCCGCCCCCTATGGCCGGGCGGGCGATCATCTGGTCTACAACCTGACCACCGTGATCGTCGACGAAACCGACGCCAAGGCGCAGGCCAAATATCAGCGCTACCTCGATCACGCCTCCTATGACGGCGCGCTGACCTTTGTCTCGGGCTGGAGCGGGGTCGATTTCGCCCAGTATGCGCCGACCGATCCGGTCCGCAAGATCGACACCAACGCGATCAAATCGCTGCTGGAGCATTTCACCAATGGCCAGCAGTGGAGCGTTGCCGAACTGGCCAAATGGGCGGGTATCGGCGGGCTGGGGCCGGTGATCGTGGGCGGGCCGGAAAAGGTCGCCGACGAATTGCAGGCCTGGCAGGAAGAGACCGGGGTCGACGGGTTCAACCTGGCCTATGCCGTGGCGCATGAGACCTTTGAATCCATCGCGGGCTATCTGGTGCCCGAGTTGCAGCGCCGCGGCGCCTATCGCACGGCCTATGCCCCCGGCACCCTGCGCCACAAGCTGTTCGGCAAGGGCGACCGCCTAGCCGCCCCCCACCCCGGCGCAGGCTATCGCGACCTTGGCGCCCGCCTGGCCGCCGGTCAGATCGCCGCCGAATAACCGAAGACAAGGAACCCCAGATGGGACGGACCGAACGAGACTGGCCGGTGGCCCCGCGCTACAGTCACCTCAAGACCCGCTTTCAGCCGCTCTTCGACGCCATCGCCGAAGGCGCGCCCGGGCGTGAGGCAGGCCGCACCCTGCCCCATGAGCAGATCGGCTGGCTGAAAGCGGCGGGCTTCGGGGCGCTGCGCGTGCCGGTCGACCATGGCGGAAGCGGGGTAACGATCCCCGAGCTGTTCCGCCTGCTGATCGACCTGGCCGAGGCCGACAGCAACATCGCGCAATCGCTGCGGGGCCATTTCGCCTTTGTCGAAGACATGCTCTCCCGCCCCGAGGCGGTGGCGCAACCGTGGTTCCAGCGCTTTGTGGCGGGCGAGATCGTCGGCAATGCCTGGTCGGAAACCGGCGATGTCAAACTGGGCGAACGCAAGACAAGCCTGATCCCGCAGGGGGCAGATTTCGAGCTGGACGGGGTGAAACATTATTCCACCGGCGCGATCTTCGCCGAATGGATCGATGTTCTGGCCACCCGCAGCACCGATGGCGCAGCGGTGATCGCCGCGGTCGATACCAGACAGCCTTCGGTCCAGCGGCTGGATGACTGGACCGGCTTTGGTCAACGCACCACCGGCAGCGGCACGACCATCTTCACCGCCGCTCCTGTCGCGGCCGCGCATGTCTTCCCTTTCGAGACCCGGTTTCGCTATCAGACCGCCTTCTATCAGACTGTCCTGAACGCGGTCCTGTCCGGCTCGGCCGCGGCGGCAGTGCGCGAAGCGGCAGCCTTCCTCAAGGCGCGCAGGCGGGTTTACAGCAGCGGCACCTCGCTGGTGGCCGCCGAGGACCCGCAGCTATTGCAGGTGATCGGCCGCGCCCATGCCTTTGCCGAGGCCGCCCGCGCCGCCACCCTGGCCGGGGCCGAAGCCGTGCAGGCCGCCTATGAGGCGCAATTCCTGAATGACGATGCCGCCGACAAGGCCGCAAACATCGAGGCAGAGCTTGCTTCGGCCCGCGCCCAGTCGGCAGCCGCCGACCTGTCGCTGCGCGCCACGACCGACATCTTCAATGCGCTGTCCGCCTCGGCCACCGATGCGGGGGTGGCGCTTGACCGGCACTGGCGCAACGCCCGCACCGCCGCGAACCACAACCCCCTGATCTACAAGGAACGCATCCTTGGAGACCATGTGGTCAACGGCACCGAACCCCCGTTCCTGTGGCAGATCGGCACGCCCGACCTGCCCAAATCCGAAAGGCAATCGCATGGGATCGCTTGACCAGACCCAGATCGACCACAGCATTCACCCGCGCGTCAATTCGTCCGATCCGGTGCCGCCGCGCCCGCGCCCCGCGACACCGGCGCATGTGATCGCCGACGATGACGAGGCCATCGCCATCGCGCAGCGGCTGGCCGCCCAGTTCGTCCAGGGCGCCGCCCTGCGCGACCGCGAGGGGCTGTTGCCGCTGGCCGAGCTGGACGCCTATTCGCAAAGCGGCCTGTGGTCGATCAACGTGCCCAAGGCCTATGGCGGGCCGGGCCTGTCGCACGCCACGCTGGCCAAGGTGATCTCCATCATCGCGGCGGGCGATCCGGCGATTGCCCAGATTACCCAGAACCACCTGGCGATCATCAACACCGTCGATCTTGAAGGCACCGAGGCCGAGAAGAAACGCACCTTCGATTGGGCGCTGGCCGGCCTGCGCTTTGGCAATGCCTTTTCCGAGTTGAACAGCAAGACGGTCGCCGCCTTCGAGACCACGGTCCGCTTCGAGGGCGACGAGGCCATCGTCAGCGGCGAGAAGTTCTATACCACGGGCGCGCTCCTGGCCCATATCATTCCCACCGTCGCCATCGACAATGGCACCGCCTATCTGGTCTTCATCGACCGCGACACGGCGGGGCTGACGGTCACGAACAACTGGTCCAGCTTTGGCCAGCGCACCACCGCCTCGGGCGGGGTCAGGCTCGACAATGTACGCGTGCCCAAAGACCGCGCCGTGCGGCTGAAAAGCTTTGACGAACATCCCACGATCGCGGGTCCGCTGTCGCAGATCATCCAGGCGGCGATCGACCTGGGCATCGCGCGGGGCGCCATCGACGACACGATCAGCTTCATCAAGTCGCATTCGCGGCCCTGGGTTGACAGCGGCAAGGAAAAGGCCAGCGAAGACCCGCTGACCATCATCGCGATCGGCGATCTCAAGATCCGGCTGCACGCCGCCGAGGCGCTGCTTGAGATCGCGGGCCGGGCCATCGACGCGGGTTATCGCGAGCCGACGCTGGACAGGGTCAGCACCGCCACACTGCGCACCGGCGAGGCCAAGGTGCTGACGACCCAGATCGCCATCGACGCCACGAACAAGCTGTTCGAGCTGGCCGGAACCCGGGCGACCTTTCAGCAGCATGGCCTGGACCGCCATTGGCGCAATGCGCGCGTCCATACGCTGCACGATCCGGTGCGATGGAAATTCTACCATATCGGCAACTGGTATCTGAACGACACCCATCCGCCGCGCCATCCCTGGAACTGAGGCGCCCGTCGCTGCCGGAAGGGGCCACTCTGTGACGGGGTCAGAGGATGTGCCTCTGGCCCCAAGCCCCCCAAGCAGCCGCCGCGATCCTCCGGGAAAACCGACAACAGGCAGGAACAGCATGACCCAGCACAGCAAAGGTATCGCCCAGCAGGTCGCCATCGTCGGCGGCGGGCTTTCGGGGGCGGCCATCGCCTATCATCTGGCACGGCAGGTCGATCCTGCGCTTGTCCAGATCACGGTGATCGAGCCGCGCCCGGCGCTTGGTCAGGGTCTGGCCTATTCCACCCCGGATTCCGACCATCGGCTGAATGTGCCTGACAAGAAGATGTCGCTGTCGGTGGATGACCCCGAGGATTTCCATCGCTGGCTGCATTCGCCCGAAGCGCCCGCCCTGCCCGGCGGTTCGGCCACCCTGCGGGGCGAGATCTTTGCCCCGCGCCGCGTCTTTGCCGCCTATGTCGCCGCCCGCCTGGCCCCCGATCTGGCCAGCGGCCGGATCCGCCATCTGCAGGACAGGGCTGTTTCGGCCGAGGCCCTGGCCGATGGCCGGCTGGTCATCCACGGCGCGGGCGGGGCGCGGCTTGTCGCGGACCAACTGGTCCTGGCGGTCAGCCATCCCGCCCCGCGCCTGCCCGCCGAGATCGCCCCCCTTGCCGGGCATCCGGCACTTGTCGCCGACGCCTACGCGCAGGGTGCGCTGGCGGGCATCGCGCCAACCGACAGGGTTCTCTTGGTCGGATCGGGCCTGACGGCGGCCGATGTCGTCGCCACGCTGATGCGGCGGGGTCATCTGGGCCGGATCGACCTTCTGTCCCGGCACGGGCGGTTTTCGGCGCCGCATGGCCCGGCGCAGGCCGAGACCAGCGGCGATTTCGCCGGTGCCCCCGCGCGGACGGCGCGCGGGCTGCTGCGACGCGTCCGCGCCGTCCTTGCCGCCGATGCGGCGGCGGGACTGACCTGGCACGCCGCCTTTGACCGGCTGCGCGCGCAGGGCCCCGCCATCTGGGCCGCCCTGCCCGCGCCCGAAAGGCGGCGCTTCCTGCGGCATCTTCGTGGACTTTGGGATGTCCACCGCTTCCGCATCGCCCCACAGACCCACGCCATCCTGCAAAACTCGATCGCGTCGCGCCGCGTGCGGCCGCTTGCCGGGCAGATCGTGTCGGCCCGGGCCGAGGGCCGCAGCGCGATCCTTGAGATCCGTCCGCGCAAAAGCCGCGCGCTTCTGACGCTTGAGGTCGATCGCATCGTGCT
>Ga0209571_1000617_pt1 | contig 31593 bp, 42 predicted proteins | sample EBPBio102011_DNA_FD_185866 | JGI IMG/M metagenome (GOLD analysis project Ga0209571, IMG submission 185866) | Wastewater treatment Type I Accumulibacter community from EBPR Bioreactor in Madison, WI, USA - Reactor 1_1/10/2011_ DNA (SPAdes)... | ecosystem: Engineered > Bioreactor > EBPR >... | reverse complement strand
GCCGCCGCCGTCGCGGCGCGACGCCCGTGGGCGCATCATGGCGACCGTTTCCCCGACGGAGAGTCCCCGCATGAAGCTCTATTCCTCCCCCGGCGCCTGCTCGCTGGCCGACCACATCGCGCTGCGCTGGATCGGCCAGCCGTTCGATCTCGAGATCGTCAGTCGCGAACAGCGCAAGACGCCCGCGTTCCTCGCCCTCAACCCCGCCGGGGCCGTGCCGGTGCTGGACGATGGCGGCTGGGTGCTGACCCAGAACGCCGCGATCCTCAACTACCTGGCCGACGTTTTCCCGCAGGCGAAGCTCGGCGGCGACGGCACGCCGCGTTCGCGCGCCGAGGTGAACCGCTGGCTGTCGATGCTCAACGCCGACGTCCACCCGACCTTCCATCCCTTCTTCGGCAGCACCGCCTACCTCGGCGAAGCGGCCGCGGCGCAGACCAAGGACGCCGCCGCGAAGAAGCTGCGCACCTACTTCGAACGCCTCGACGCGCAGCTTGCCGGCAAGGACTGGCTGACCGGGCAGCGCTCGATCGCCGATCCGTACCTGTTCGTCGTGCTGCGCTGGGCAAGGGCGGTCGGCGTCGACCTGGCGGGCCTGGAGCACCTGGAGGCCTTCGGCCGGCGCATGGCCGAAGACGCCGGCGTGCGCGCGGCGCTCGAAGCCGAAGGGCTGGAGTAGGCCCGTGCCTGCCCGCACGCGATCCGCGACCGCGGGTCGCGGCGGGACTCAGGCCGCGCCGGCGGCGTCGGCGGCGGTGCGGATGCGCTGGATGGTGGAGGCCGCGCCCTGCGGGCTGGTGCGCTTGGCCAGTGCCGCCTGCAGTTCGGGCAGCAGCGCTTCGAGTTCGCCCTCGTTGTCGGCACGCTCCAGCTTGAGCTGGAACAGGTAGCCGAGCACGCCCAGCCGCTCGCGCACCGCGTCGGTCATCAGCGCATACAGCACGCCATGGCGGCTGGCCCGCTCCGCCGCCAGCGGTTCGTTCGCCGCGGCCACCGCCCGTTCGCCCGAGATCAGCTCCAGCGACAGCAGTTGCTGCAGGGCGTCGGGCGGCGCATTGAGGCGCTTGCCCAGTTCCTGCAGCTCGGCCACCGTCCTGCGGCCGTCCACCAGCAGCAGCACCGACCGCAGGCCCGCCTGCAGGCGGCGTTCGCGGCTGTCGATTTCGGCACGCCCCTGTTCGGTCTTCGCCGGCATGGCTTGTTGGTGCACGTCGCCCTCCCTCCAGGCTCGGTCCAGCCCTGCATGCACGCAGGTTTCGTACCAGATCCGTCCGTTTTCCCGGGCGCGCGGCCGGCGATGTCGCGAAGTGGGCGGGCGGTCACGGACCCGCCGCCGTCGCACGCGCGCCTGCGGTGCCCGCGCACGGTCGTGGCGCAGGCCGTGGCACGAGATGCGCGCTGGCCGCTGGCGAGCGCCTGACCCGCTGCGTCAGTTGCGTCGGCGCGGCGGACCCACGACGGCAGGCGTCGACGCAGGCCACGCCGTCATTGCGCGGCGACGGGCCGCGTCGTCAGCTTCCCGCCTCGGGACCGCGCTCCAGCGCGCGCCGGACTTCCTCCAGCGCGGAAGGGTCGTCGAGCGTGGACAGGTCGCCCGGGTCACGCTGTTCGGCCAGGGCCTGCAGCGAGCGCCGCAGCAGCTTGCCCGACCGCGTCTTCGGCAGCGCGTTGACCACGTACACGCGCGAGGGCCGCGCCACCGCGCCGAGCTGGTCGGCCACGGTCTGCAGCATCTCGCGCGCCGTCTCGTGCTCGTCCTCGTCCGCGCCGGGCAGGCGCTTGAGCGTGGCGAACACCACCGGTACCTGGCCCTTCACCGCGTCGTGCACGCCAATCACCGCGGCCTCGGCGACGCCGGGGTGGCTGGACACCGATTCCTCGATTTCGCGCGTGCCCAGGCGATGCCCGGCGACGTTGATCACGTCGTCGGTGCGGCCGAGGATGAAGGTGTAGCCCTCGGCGTCGCGCGTGGCCCAGTCGAGCGAGCTGTACAGCTGTTCCCTGAAGTGGCCGAAGTAGCCGGCGAGGAAGCGCTCGTCGTTGTTCCAGACCGTGCTCAGGCATCCCGGCGGCAGCGGCGGGCGGATCACCAGCACGCCCTTCTCGTCGACGCCGACGTCCTCGCCGGTGGCCTCGTTGATCAGGCGCAGGTCGTAACCCGGCACGGGCAACCCGGGCGAGCCGAACTTCACCGGCTTCATGTCCAGGCCCGGCATCAGCGACACCACCGGCCAGCCGGTCTCGGTCTGCCAGTAGTTGTCGATCACGGTCTTGCCCAGCCCCTGCGTGATCCATTCCACCGTCGGCTCGTCGAGCGGTTCGCCAGCCAGGAACAGGTACTGCAGCTTCGACAGGTCGTAGCGCGTGAGGTAGGCCGCGTCCTGCTTCTTCAGCACGCGCACCGCGGTTGGCGAGGAGAACATCGTGCGCACGCCGTAGCGTTCGCAGATCTTCCACCAGATGCCGGCGTCGGGCGTGGTCGGCAGGCCTTCGTAGAGGATCGAGGTGGCGCCCGCGATCAGCGGCCCGTAGACGTTGTAGGAATGCCCCACCACCCAGCCGATGTCGGACGTGGAGAACATCACCTGGCCGGCGCGCACGTCGTAGATCGACCACATCGACAACGCCAGCGCCACCGCGTAGCCGCCGACGTCGCGCTGCACGCCCTTCGGCTTGCCGGTGGTGCCGGAGGTGTAGAGGATGTAGCTGGGTTCGTTCGACTCCAGCCACGTGACCGGCACGTCCGCGTCGAGGTGCTGCTCGCGCAGCGGCCCGTATTCGAGGTCGCGCCCGGGGACCAGGTCCAGCGACGGCGCCAGGCCGCGGTTGACCACCAGCACGTGACGCGGCGGGAACTGCGCGCGCGCCAGCGCCTCGTCCACCAGCGGCTTGAACGGGAGCACCTTGCCGCCACGGATGCCGGCGTCGGCGCAGACCAGCAGCGTCGGCCGGGCGTCGTCGATGCGCAGCGCGAGGTTGAGCGAGGCGAAGCCGCCGAACACGACGGAGTGGATCGCGCCGATGCGCGCGCAGGCCAGCATCGCGAACACCGCGTCCACCGTGTGCGGCATGTAGATCACCACGCGGTCGCCCTTGCCGACGCCGAGCGATTGCAGCACCGCGGCGAACGCGTTCACCTCGCGATGCAGCTCGCGGTAGGTCAGCTCGCGGACGCTGTTGGTTTCGGTCGAATAGCCCACCAGGGCCAGCTGGTCGCCGCGTTCGTCGAGGTGGCGATCGACCGCGTTGAAGCACAGGTTGGTCTCGCCGCCGACGAACCACTTGCGGAACGGCGGCCGCGAGTAGTCGAGGATGCGCTCGGGCGCCTTGTGCCAGTGGATCGCCTTCGCCTGCTCGGCCCAGAACCCCTCCGGGTCCTCGATCGACTGTCGGTGGAAGTCTTCGTAGCGCATGGTCGCCTGCCCTCCCGGTAGGTTCGGCAGAGGCTAGACCCGCCGCCCCGGCGGGCGCGCTACGACGTTGGTCGTATGACCGCCGCTTCAGGCAAAAAGGCCGGGAAAACCCGGCCTTTTCGTGATGTGTTGATCGATCCGATCAACCGCATTGATCGCGCCGATCAACCCAGCAGGTGCGCCACGCCCGCGCGTTCTTCCTCCAGTTCGGCCAGGGTCTTGTCGATGGCCTTCTGGCTGAAATCGTCGATCGGCAGGTCCTTGACCAGGGTGTAGCGGCCGCCCTCGGTGGTCACCGGGAAGCCGAAGATCACGCCCTCCGGGATGCCGTAGCTGCCGTCGGAGGGGATGCCCATCGTCACCCACTTGCCCTGGCTGCCGAGCACCCAGTCATGCACGTGGTCGATCGCCGCGTTCGCCGCCGAGGCCGCCGACGACAGGCCGCGCGCCTCGATGATCGCCGCGCCGCGCTTGCCGACCTGCGGGATGAAGGTGTCGGCGTTCCAGGCGTCGTCGCCGATGGTGTCCTTCAGCGACTTGCCGCCGACGGTGGCGAAGCGGTAGTCCGGGTACATGGTGGGGCTGTGGTTGCCCCACACGACCAGCTTCTCGATCTCGCCCACGGGCACGCCGGCCTTGTTCGACAGCTGGCTCAGCGCGCGGTTGTGGTCGAGGCGCAGCATCGCGGTGAAGTTCCTGGGGTCGAGGTCGGGCGCCGACTTCATCGCGATGTAGGCGTTGGTGTTGGCCGGGTTGCCGACCACCAGCACCTTCACGTTGCGCGAGGCCACCTTGTTCAGCGCCGCGCCCTGCGCGGTGAAGATCTTGGCGTTCTCCAGCAGCAGGTCCTTGCGCTCCATGCCGGGGCCGCGGGGACGCGCGCCGACCAGCAGGGCCACGTCGGCGTCCTTGAACGCCACTTCCGGATCGTCGGTGCCAACCACGCCGGCCAGCAGCGGGAACGCGCAGTCCTCCAGCTCCATGATCACGCCCTTGAGCGCGGCCTGGGCCTTGTCGATCGGCAGCTCGAGCAGCTGCAGGATCACCGGCTGGTCCTTGCCCAGCATCTCGCCCGAGGCGATGCGGAACAGCAGGGCATAGCCGATCTGGCCAGCGGCACCGGTCACGGCGACACGAACGGGAGCTTTCATCGATCTGTCCTCATGGAGCGTGGGTCGGAAGCTTATAGACGCTGTAGCCCAGCGGTATCAGCCTTTCGTTCAATGCCCTGGTGTCGTAGCCGCGCACCACGTGCTGGCCGACCACCGTCACCGGCACGCCGCGCGCGCCAAGCGCGCGCATCGCGCGTTCGCCCTCGGGCGTGTCGATGTCGAGCATGCGATAGGCGACCTGCGCGGCGTCGAAATCCTGGCGCAGCTTGCGGCAGTAGCCGCACCACTGCGCCATCACCATCACCACCTGGTCGTCGCCGGTGGTGTTGCGCGGATCGTCGGGATGCAGCCCGCCAGGCGCGGCCTCGAGCAGGCGCACGAACGCCGCCGCGATCGCAACCACGAGCAACACGCCGAACGTCCGCATCACCTGGCCCGGGTCACGCCAGTTCGGCGAAGAACTCGCGGATGCGTTCCATGCCCGGCGCCAGCTGCGGCGTCGGGCAGGTGTAGCTGATCCGCAGCGCGCGCGGTTCGCCGAACGCCGAGCCGGGCACGCAGGCCACGCCCTTCGCCTCGAGCAGCGCGTTGCACAGGTCGACGTCGTTGGCGATCTTCTGGCCGGTCGGGACGTGGGTCTTGCCGAAGGCCACGCTGACGTCGGGGAACACGTAGAAGGCGCCCTGCGGCTTCGGGCAGACCACGCCCGGGATCTGCGCGAGCACCGCCATCACCTGGTCGCGCTTGGCCTGGAATTCCGCGCACTTCTGCGTCGGCACGTCCTCCGGGCCGGACAGCGCGGCCACGGCCGCGGCCGTGGTCACTTCGGGGATGTTGGTGATGTGGTTCGAATTGAGCGTGGTCACGGCCTTGGCCACTTCCTCGGGACCGGCCATGAAGCCGACGCGCCAGCCGGGCATGCCGTAGGTCTTGGACAGCGAATCGATGAAGATCACGCGGTCGCGCAGCTCCGGGCGGGCATGCAGGAAATTGTGGTACCCCACGCCGTCGAACACCATGCGGTTGTAGATGTCGTCGGTGATGATCCAGGTGTCCGGGTAGCGCGCGATGACGTCGGCCAGGGCCGAGATCTCGTCCTTGCCGTACACCATGCCCGTCGGGTTCGACGGGTTGTTGAACAGGAACACCTTGGGCTTCTTCGCCAGCGCGGCGTCGAGCTGCGCGGGGGTGAGCTTGTAGTCCTGCTCCGGCGGGCACGGCAGCAGCTGGACGTCGGCATTGAGGATCTCGCCGATGTCGATGTAGCTGGTCCAGTACGGCGTCGGGAACGCGAAGCCGTCGCCTTCGTCGAGCAGCGCCTCGCACAGGTTGTAGATGATGTGCTTGGCGCCCACGCCAGTGGCGCAGTTGGCGCGGGTGAAGCCGTCGAGGCCGATCGCCCGCATGTGGCCCAGGAAGGCATCGAGCAGCGCATCGGCGCCGCGGTTGCTGCCGTACTGGCCGGAATCCTTGTCCAGCGCCGCGCGTGCGGCGGCGTAGACGTGTTCGCCCGGCAGGAAGTTCGGCACGCCGATCGAGAAGCTGATGATGTCGCGGCCCTCGGCCTTCAGCTTCTTCGCCTTCTCGGCGACGACCATGATCGCGCTGGGCTTAGCGCGGCCCATGCGGCGGGCGAGTTGCGGCATCGCGGGCACCTCGGGGATGTCGGGACGGATCGGGAGTGGAGGCGCGGAGCCGGCCTGCGGATCCGCATGTTGCAGCGCGCAATTCTAGCATGCGTCCCCCGCCTGGGCAGTGCCGCCGTCGGCCCGCCGGACGGGCGCGACCACCCGCCATCACCGGTCGCGCAGGCGCGCCGCACGCGTCGCCGCGGCCCCGGTCCGGGTGACGATTGACGGCCACGCGCGACGCGCTATCGTCTTGGCGGGACGCGGCCCGGCCCAGGCAGGGCCGGTGCCTCGCAGGTCGCCGCGACAGCCGCGCGCGATGGACAGGGATGGCAGCGCCCGCCGCAGCGCGGGGCAACAGGGGGACAACATGGCGGGTCTGGCTTTGCGTCGTCGTGCAACGGCCTGGGCGTGGTGGCTGTGCGCGTGCGCCCTTTCCTCCTCGGCCTTCGCCGCCAACCGCGCGCAGGTGGCGCCCGGCCTGGCGCATTCGCTGGGCAAGGTCGATGGCGCCATCGTGCTGGTCGAACCGGACATCGAGCTGTCGCTGCTCACCGCCGGTGGCATGCAGGAGCCGCGCCAGGAATGGTCCGATGCCGCGCGCCGGCTGTATCCGGCCGAGGTCCGCTCGCAACTGGCGGCGCGCCAGGTCGAGCTGCTGCCCGACTACGACATCCCCGACGACCTCGACCCCGCAGGCCAGCTCGGCCAGATCCTGCGCCTGCACCAGGCGGTGGCGCTCAGCATCACCCAGTACTCGCAGGCCGGCAGCGCGTTGGCGACCAAGAAGGATGCGAGCGGCCGCGCGCACATGGACTGGACGCTCGGCCCGGGCGTGGCCGCGCTGCGCGACGCCACCGGCGCCGACTACGCGCTGTTCACCTACGTGCGCGACAGCTACAGCAGCGGCGGGCGCACTGCGCTGCGCGTGCTCGGCCTGGTGCTCGGCGCGGCGGCCGGCGTGGCCTACGACATGGGCGGCGGCGTGCAGGTGGGCGTGGCCACCCTGGTCGATCTGAGGACGGGAGACGTGGTCTGGTACAACCTGCTGCTGAGCCAGACCGGCGACCTGCGCGACCGCGACGGCGCCGGCGTCACCGTGCAGCGCATGCTGGACGAACTGCCGCTGTGAAGCCGCCCGGCCACCTGCGCGCCTGCCTGCCGGGCGCCGTGCTCGCCCTGGCGGGCATGTGCATGCCCGCACCCTCGTTCGCGCAGTCGCCCGGCCCGCTGGCGCCCGGCGAACGCCCCGCGCCGGGCAGCACCGAAGCCGAACTCTGGTACGGCATGGACCAGGCCGAGAAGACGCTGCGCCAGTCGCCGCTGGTGGTGCGCGACCCCGCGCTGCAGGCCTACGTCGAAGGCGTGGCCTGCAGGGTCGCGGGCGCGCATTGCCGCGACCTGCGCGTGTACGTCGTCGACGTACCGGTGTTCAATGCCTCGATGGCGCCCAACGGCGTCACCCTCGTGTTCACCGGCGCCCTGCTGCGCATGCACGACGAGGCCGAACTGGCCATGGTGCTGGGCCACGAGTTCGCGCACTACCGGCAGCGGCATTCGCTGGAATCGTGGCGCACCGCCAAGCGCACCACCGCCTTCCTCGGCACCTTCGGCCTGGTCACCTGGGGCGTGGGCCTGCCGATCGCAGGCGAGCTGGCGGCGCTGTCGGGCGTGTCCGCGCTGTACAAGCAATCGCGCGACAACGAGCGCGAAGCCGACCGCATCGGCTTCGACGCCGCCGTGGCCCAGGGTTACGACCCGGCGGCTGCCGCGCGCCTGTGGGAGCGCCTGCTGCGCGAGGAGCGCGCCGACACCACGCATCGCAACCGCGCCGTGTTCGCCAGCCACCCGCAGACCGCCGAGCGGGTGCAGGACGTGCGCGCCGCGGCGGCCGCGCTGCCGGCGGAGGGTCGCCCTTCGAACACCGCGCTGGAGGCCTACCGCGCGGCGATCCGCGCGCATCGCGAGCGCTGGCTCGCCGCGGAACTGTCGCGCCGCAGCTACGACACCACGATCCAGGCATTCGGGGAACTGCACGGCGACCCGGTCCCGGGCTTCACCGGGCTGCACGCCTTCTACCTGGGCGAAGCGCATCGACGGCGCGGCAGGCCCGGCGACCGCGAACGCGCCGCCGCCCTCTACGCGGAGGCCCTGGCCCAGCCGGACGCCCCCGCGGCCGCCTGGCGCGAACAGGGCATGCTGCTGCGCGAGCGCGGCGAACGCGTCGGCGCGATCGATGCCCTGCGCCACTACCTCGCCGCCGCACCCGACGCGGACGACGCCCCCGTCGTGCGCCACTACCTCAGCCGACTGGAGCAAACCCCATGATCCTGCGCGCGACCCGCCTCGTCGCGGTCCTGCTGGCCATGCTGTTCATCGCCGCCTGCGCCAGCCCCGGCGGCACCCTGCAGGCCGCGGGGACCGTGGCCGTGTTCGACCTGCAGGTGGACAGCTCGCTGGCCTGGGCGCGGATCAAGCGTTCGCGCTCCGAGGTATGGACGATCGACGGCACCGCGCTCAACCAGCTGCACTTCTACAGCAGGGTCAAGCCCGGCGAACACGTGTTCCAGCTGGCGAAGGAGCGCCGCTCGCACCCCGACGGCCCGTGGTACCGCCGCGGCATGCGCCTGGACGAACTGCAGCAACTGGTCGTCGACGGCCTCGCCGACCAGGGCTTCGCCGGGGTCGATGGCAGCCAGCTGCGACCCCATGCCTTCGGCGATGTCGACGGCCTGCGCTTCGACCTGGCGATGGCCAATGGCGACGGCCTGCTCTACCAGGGCACCGCCGCCGTGGCCGAGCGCAACGGCCTGCTGACGGTCGTGTTCTGGCTGGCGCCGAAGGAGCACTACCACGGGCGCGACGTCGCCGCGGTCAACGCGATGCTCGACGGGCTGCGCTTCCAGTAGGGGTTGCACGACGCGCGGCGCGGCACCCGGCGGGCCGCCGCACCGCGACGATGCGAAGTCCGCTCAGGCGGCGAGGATCTTGTTCCACTCGGCCACGCGATCGGCCTTCGCGGCCAGCGCGGCATCGATGTCGCCTTCGATCTTCACCGACTTGATCGCGTCGCCCTGCTTGATCGCATCGACCACGTCCAGGCCTTCCAGCACCTTGCCGAACACGGTGTGCTTGCCGTCCAGCCAGTCGGTCTTGATGTGGGTGATGAAGAACTGGCTGCCGTTGGTGTTCGGGCCGGCGTTGGCCATCGACAGCACCCCGCGCTCGTGCTTCACGCCGTTGCCGGTCTCGTCCTCGAAACGGTAGCCCGGGCCGCCACGGCCGGAGCCCTCGGGGCAACCGCCCTGGATCATGAAATCCGGGATCACGCGGTGGAAGGCCAGGCCGTCGTAGAAGCCGCGCCTGGCGAGGTTGACGAAATTGGCGACCGTCAGCGGGGCCTTGTCGGCGAACAGTTCGACCCGGATCGGGCCGCGGTCGGTGTCGAAGGTGGCGAAAAGGCTCATGGATTCAGCTCCAGATGGCCGGAACGGCCGGTAGGCCCGCTATAATAGCCGGCTTCCCTCCCGCCCCTGCGTGCCCTGCCGGTCCCGGCAGCGGGTGCGTCGTAAACGAACCCGCTGACATGTCCATCGAACGCCTGCGCAACATCGCCATCGTCGCCCACGTCGACCACGGCAAGACCACCCTCGTCGACTGCCTGCTCAAGCAGTCCGGCACCCTGAACGAACGCACCGTGCTCGCCGAGCGCGTGATGGACAGCAACGACCAGGAAAAGGAGCGCGGCATCACCATCCTGGCCAAGAACACGGCCATCACCTGGCAGGGCAACCGCATCAACATCGTCGACACCCCCGGGCACGCCGACTTCGGCGGCGAGGTGGAGCGCGTGCTGTCGATGGTCGATTCGGTGCTGATCCTCGTCGACGCGATGGACGGGCCCATGCCGCAGACGCGCTTCGTCACCCAGAAGGCGTTCGCGATGGGCTTCAAGCCGATCGTCGTCGTCAACAAGATCGACCGGCCCGGCGCGCGCCCCGACTGGGTGATCGACCAGGTGTTCGACCTGTTCGACAAGCTCGGCGCGACCAACGAGCAGCTCGACTTCCCGATCGTCTACGCCTCGGCGCTGCACGGCTACGCCAGCCTCGACGACAGCGTGCGCGAGGGCGACATGACCCCGCTGTACGAAGCGATCATGCAGCACGTGCCGGCACCGGAAGTGGAGGCCGACGGCCCGTTCCAGATGCGCATCAGCCAGCTGGACTACAACAACTTCGTCGGCGTGATCGGCATCGGCCGGATCCAGCGCGGCACGCTGAAGAAGAACATGCCGGTGACGGTCATCGACCGCGAGGGCAAGAAGCGCCAGGGCAAGGTGCTGCAGGTGCTGGGCTTCATGGGCCTGGAGCGCATAGAGCAGGACAGCGCCGAGGCCGGCGACATCGTCGCCATCTCCGGCATCCAGGAGCTCACGATCTCCGACACCGTTTGCGCGCTCGACACGCCCGAAGCGCTGCCGGCGCTGACCGTCGACGAGCCGACGATCTCGATGACCTTCCAGGTCAACAACTCGCCGTTCGCCGGCAACAAGGACCTGTCCGGCGGCAGGTTCCTGACCAGCCGCCAGCTCAAGGACCGCCTCGAGCGCGAGACAGTGCACAACGTCGCGCTGAAGGTCGAGCAGCTCGAGGACGCCGACAAGTTCCTGGTCTCCGGCCGCGGCGAGCTGCACCTGTCGGTGCTGATCGAGAACATGCGCCGCGAGGGCTTCGAACTCGCCGTGTCGCGCCCGGAAGTGATCATCAAGGAGATCGACGGCCAGCTGATGGAGCCGATCGAGCAGCTCGTCGTCGACGTGGAGGAAGTCCACCAGGGCGGCGTGATGGAGAAGCTGGGCACGCGCAAGGCGCAGCTCAAGAACATGGAGCCCGACGGCAAGGGCCGCGTGCGCCTGGACTATGAAATCCCGGCGCGCGGCCTGATCGGCTTCCAGAACGAGTTCCGCACCCTCACCCAGGGCTCGGGCCTGCTGTTCCACGTGTTCGACCATTACGGGCCGAAGGAACAGGGCGCCATCGCCAAGCGCCTGAACGGCGTGATGATCGCCAATGCCCCGGGTGCCACGCCGGCCTACTCGCTTGGCCCGCTGCAGGATCGCGGCAAGCTGTTCGCGGCCGAAGGCGACAACGTGTACGAAGGCCAGCTGATCGGCATCCATTCCAAGGACAACGACCTGACGGTCAACGCGATCAAGACCAAGCCGCTGACCAACATGCGCGCCTCGGGCAAGGACGACGCGATCCAGCTGACCCCGGCGATCAAGTTCACCCTCGAGCAGGCGCTGGACTTCATCGACGACGACGAGCTGGTCGAGGTCACGCCGAAGGAAATCCGACTGCGCAAGAAGCACCTGACCGAAAGCGACCGCAAGCGCGCCAGCCGCGCCGCGTGAGCCAGGCGCTGTTCCCCGGCTGGCGGCCGGATGCCGGTGGCCGGGAACGGCTGGCGGCGCTGGTCGCCGCGCTCGCATCCTCGCGTCCGGCGCATGCGCCGGAGCCGCAACCACGGCGGCCCGCGCAGTGGCACGCCACCTTGTGCTTCATCGGCTACGACCTGCGCCACGTGGCGACACCGGCGTTGCTGTCGGCCCTCGCGGACGCGGCGGCGCGCATCCCGCCACACGCCTTCACGGTCGAACGCATCGGGTATTGGCCGCAGTCCGGCGCGGTGGTCGCCCTGCCGCAACGCTGCGATGCCCTGCAGGCGCTGTGCGACGCCACCCGGGACGCCGTACGTCGCAGCAACATCCGCCCGCTGCAGGTCACCACCCAGCCGCATGTCACCCTCGCCTACCTCGACAAGGGGCTGGGCGAACAGGCGTGGCTGGACGAGGTCGATTGCACGGGCGCGCCGCTGCGCGTCGACGGTTTCGAGCTGCTGTTCAATCCCGGCGGCCGCTACGAGCCGCTGGCGGCCTGGCCGTTGACCGGCGGCGCGTTGCCGGTGGCGCCGCAGCAGGCGTCGCTGCTGTAACCCGTTGCGCGTGGACCCCTTGCCATGAGCCGCCCCGCCTACGACCCGGATCCGCACGCCCATCCCGGGTTGCACGTCGTCGCGCTGGTGGAAGGCGCGAAGGGCCTGCTGGCGCTGCTCGGCGCGAGCGGACTGGAACTCGTCGGACCGGTCTCGCTGCTGCGCTGGGTGGACGCGCTCATCGCCCGCTTCCAGTTCAATCCCGAGCACGGCGTGTTCGCCTGGCTGCAGCGCTCGATCAACCCCGAGTCGCTGCACTTCGCCGCGGCCGCGATCGCCGCCTACGGCCTGCTGCACCTCGTCGAAGCCTGGGGCCTGTGGCGCGCCCGCGCCTGGGCCTCATGGCTGGGCTGCATCACCGCCTCGCTGTACCTGCCCTTCGAGGTCCACGCCCTGGCCACCCACCCGGGCTGGCTGGAACTGGCCGTCCTGTCGATCAACCTGATCGTCGTCTACGTCCTCGCCCGCGACCTGGTCCGCCGCCGGCGCTGAACACCGCGCGGGGTTAGCATTGGCGTCTCTCCCCGTCCGCGCCCGCGCATGCGTCTGCCCCGCCTCGCCCACCGTGCCTGCGCGCTGGCGCTCGCCGCCGCTGCCTTGTCCGGCTGCGCCTCCGCGCCCGGCGTTGCAGTGCCGCCGGTTCCGGGCCAGCCACCGCCGCTCGCCACGCCCGGTGACGCCTACGCCGAGCTGGGAATCGCCGAACTGCTGGGGCGCATGGCGGAGGGCACGCTCGACAGCCGTACCCTGGTGCAGGCCTACCTCGACCGCATCGCCGCGATCGACAAGGCCGGGCCGACGCTCAACGCGGTGATCGAGCTCAATCCGGACGCCTTGCGCGAAGCCGCGATGCTCGACGGCGAACGCCGCGAGGGGCGCATGCGCGGGCCGCTGCACGGCATCCCCGTGCTGCTCAAGGACAACATCGACGCACGGCCGATGGCGAACTCCGCCGGGTCGCTGGCGCTGGCGGACCATCGCCCGGCGCCCGATGCCTTCCTGGTGCAGCGCCTGCGCGAAGCCGGCGCGGTGATCCTGGGCAAGACCAACCTCAGCGAGTGGGCCAATTTCCGCTCCACGCGCTCGATCTCCGGCTGGAGCGGCCGCGGCGGACAGACGCGCAATCCCTACGTCCTCGACCGTACGCCCTGCGGCTCGAGTTCGGGCACCGGCGCCGCGATCGCGGCCAGCCTCGCCACCGTCGGCGTCGGCACCGAAACCAATGGCAGCATCCTGTGCCCGGCCGCCGTGCACGGCCTGGTCGGGGTCAAGCCCACGGTCGGCCTGGTCAGCCGCCACGGCATCATCCCGATCGCCGCCAGCCAGGACACGGCCGGCCCGATGGCGCGCAGCGTCGCCGACGCCGCCGCCCTGCTCCAGGTGCTGGCAGCCGACGATCCACGCGATCCGGCCAGCGCCGGTGATACGCATCGCGACGTCGCCGACTACGCCGCCAGGCTCGATCCCGGGGCCCTGCGCGGCGCGCGCATCGGCGTGCTGCGCAAGCACGGGGTCAATCCGCAGCCCGATGTCGACGCCGCGTTCACGCGTGCGCTCGACGCGCTGCGTGCGCAGGGCGCGGTGCTGGTGGATGCCGACATCGCCACCGCGGGCCAGTGGGGCGCGCCAAGCCTGGAGGTCCTGCTGTACGAGTTCCACGACGGCGTGGACGCGTATCTCGCCGACAGCGGCGCCGCGGCCGCCTCGCTGGCGGGGGTGGCCGCGTACAACCGCGCGAATGCCGCGCGCGAGATGCCGCTGTTCGGCCAGGAGCTCATCGAACAGTCGCTGGCCAAGGGTCCGCTGACCGATCGGGCCTATCGCAACGCACGCGACACCGCACGCCGGCTGGCAAAGGCCGAAGGGCTCGACGCCACCCTCGCCGGGCAACGCCTGGATGCGCTGGTGGCTCCGACGATGGGGCCGGCCTGGCCGATCGACCCGGTCAACGGCGATCGCTTCACTGGCGCCAGCTACGGCGTGGCCGCGGTGGCCGGCACGCCCTCGATCACCGTGCCGATGGGTGACGCGCGCGGCCTGCCGCTGGGCCTGGTGTTCATGGGCCCCGCCTGGAGCGAGGGCCGACTGCTGGGCTATGCGTATGCGTTCGAGCAGGCCACGCGCGCGCGCAGGCCACCGCGCTTCCTGCCCACGATCAGCGTGGAGTCGCCGCCCGCAGGCGGCGACCGCTGAGCGTCAGGCGCTGACCGGCGGGTTGAGCTGGGCGTGCTTGCGCACGATCAGCATCGCGGTCTCCAGCGCCTGCTCGTAGTTCAGTCGCGGATCGACCGTGGAACGATAGGCACGTTCGAGGTCGGTCTCGGTCAGGTCGCGTGCGCCGCCGGTGCATTCGGTGACGTCCTCGCCGGTAAGTTCGAGGTGCACGCCGCCCAGGCGCGTGCCCGCCGCGGCGTGGATGTCGAACGACTGCTCGATCTCGCTGCGGATGTTCTCGAAGCGACGGGTCTTGTAGCCGTTGCGGGTCGACTCGGTGTTGCCGTGCATCGCATCGCAGATCCACAGCACGCGACGGCCGTCGCGCTTCACCGCCTCGAGCAGCGCGGGCAGCTTGTCGGCGATCTGGGCGGCGCCCATGCGATGGATCAGGCCCAGGCGACCGGGCTCGTCGTCCGGGTTGAGCACGTCGATCAGGCGCAGCAACTGGTCCGGCGTCACCGACGGCCCCACCTTCACCGCGATCGGGTTGCGGATGCCGCGGAAGTATTCGGCGTGCGCGCCGTCCAGGGCCGCGGTGCGCATGCCCACCCAGGGGAAATGGGTGCTGAGGTTGAACCAGCCCCACTGCCGCGGCACCTGGCGCGTCTGCGCTTCCTCGTACGGCAGCAGCAGCGCTTCGTGCGAGGTGTAGAAGTCGACGCGGTTGAGGTTATGCACCTGCGCGCCGGCCAGCGTCTCCATGAAGCGCACGGCATCGCCGATGCCCGCCACCATCTTCTGGTACTCACCGGCCAGCGGCGACTGCTTGACCCAGCCCAGCCCCCAGTACTCGGGATGGTGCAGGTCGGCGAAGCCGCCGTCGATCAGCGAACGCACGAAGTTCATCGTCATCGCCGAGCGCGCGTGCGCCTTGATCATGCGCCGCGGGTCGGGCACCCGCGCCTCGGCGGTGAACGCCGGGCCATTGACGATGTCGCCGCGGTAGCTGGGCAGCTCGATGCCATCGCGCGTCTCCATGTCGGCCGAACGCGGCTTGGCGTACTGGCCGGCGAAGCGGCCCACGCGCACCACCGGCAGCTTCATGCCGTGCACCAGCACCAGGCTCATCTGCAGCAGCACCTTGAGCCGGTTGGAAATGATGTCGGAGTTGCACTCGGCGAAGGTCTCCGCGCAGTCGCCGCCCTGCAGCAGGAAGCGCTTGCCTTCCTGCGCCTCGGCCAGCTGCTGCTTGAGCGCGAGGATCTCCCACGACGTCACCAGCGGCGGCAGCAGGCGCAACTCGTCCTGCACCTCGGCCAGCGCCTGCGCGTCCGGATAGGTCGGCATCTGCAGCGCCGGGCGCGAACGCCAGCTGCCCGGTTGCCATTCCGGCGCGAGGTTGACGGCTTGGAGGTTGCGGTCGGGCCTGTTCATGTCGTGCACTCTTGCAAGGCGCGGATGGTGCGCCGCTTGTTGCGATGCGTCAATTTCAGCTGCAACCGTCGCCGGTGCGGGTCACTGGCGGCGGAACGCGGCGAGCGCGACCCACAGCGCCAGCAGGACGAACCAGATCAGGCTCCACCAGGGCATCGACAGGCCGAGGAAGGTCCAGTCGACCGCGCCGCAATCGCCGGTGCCGGTCAGCACCTGCTTGATCAGGCTCGGGGTATCCATGGTCTCGCGCATGAAGGCAAACGGCGCCCCGCACGACGGCATCTCCGGCGGATACAGCTGCATCCACGCATGCCGCCCGGCGACGCCGATGCCGACCGCGGCCGCCACCAGGCCCAGCACGCCCCAGGCGCGACGCCCGCCGATGCCCTTGGGCGCGAACAGCCCCGCCAGCAGCAGGACCACGCCGAGCGCCGCGAACGCGAGCCGCTGGAAGATGCACAGCGGGCACGGCTTGAGGCCCCACGCGAACTGGGAATAGATCGCGAAGCCGATCAGCGCGAAGCAGATCGCGGCGGCGAGCAGCATGCGCGAGCGGAACGACCAGCGGAACGGGTTCATGGCGACCTGCGGGACCTGTCGGGAATGGCGGCATTATCGCCGGCCTCGGGGAAGCCTGCAGCGCGACGGCGCCCGCCCGCGGCATCCGCTCGACCGCCCGCACGGGAGGCCCCGCCCGCGGGCACTCGGGACACGACGCCTTCTCCGCCCTCAAGAAGCAGAAACCCCGGCGCGAAGGCCGGGGTTTCCTGATCGTTCAGTGCCAGCGCGCAGCGGCGATGGTTGATTACTGCGCCGCCTGCGGGCGATCGACCAGCTCGACGTAGGCCATCGGCGCGTTGTCGCCAGCGCGGAAACCGCACTTGAGGATGCGCAGGTAGCCACCCGGACGGGCGGAGTAGCGCGGGCCGAGCGTGGTGAACAGGTTGCCCACCGCTTCCTTGTCGCGCAGGCGCGAGAAGGCAAGGCGGCGGTTGGCGACGCTGTCGACCTTGCCGAGGGTGATGAGCGGCTCGGCGACGCGGCGCAGCTCCTTGGCCTTCGGCAGGGTGGTCTTGATCAGTTCGTGCTTGAACAGCGACGCGGCCATGTTGGTGAACATCGCGGCGCGGTGGGCACTGGTGCGGCTGAACTTGCGGCCGGCTTTCTGGTGGCGCATGGCGGAGGATCCTTATTTCGTTGAAGTGTGGAACCGTGGGTATCGGTGTCGCCATCCTGGCGCTGGAACTTGGACTGCGCTGGTCCTGGCCGGCATCCCTTGCCGGTCGTGCCGCGAACTCGGGTTCATCGGCGATGTTTCAACAGCTTTCAAATCAACTGCCTGGAGCCGCGGCTACGCCGCGTTTGCAACCCCCGCCCGGCGCAACGCGCCGGGCGTTCGCGCCCCGCAGCCGATGCCTGACGACATCGGCTGAACGCGGGGCGCTTACCCCAGCATGCCGTGGGCGGAGACACCGGCCGGCGGCCAGTTCTCCAGCTTCATGCCCAGCGACAGGCCGCGCTGCGCGAGGACTTCCTTGATCTCGGTCAGCGACTTCTTGCCGAGGTTCGGGGTCTTCAGCAGTTCGACTTCGGTCTTCTGGATCAGGTCGCCGATGTAGTAGATGCTCTCGGCCTTGAGGCAGTTGGCCGAACGCACGGTCAGCTCGAGGTCGTCGATCGGGCGCAGCAGGATCGGGTCGACGCCCGGGGTCGCCGCCTTCTGGCCGCCGCGGTCGCGGTGCGTAAAGTCGCCGAACACCGACAGCTGGTCGGTGAGGATGTCGGCGGCGGTGCGCACGGCTTCCTCGGCGTCGATCGTGCCGTTGGTCTCGATGTCGAGCACCAGCTTGTCGAGGTCGGTGCGCTGTTCGACGCGCGCCGCTTCGACTTCATAGGCCACGCGGCGGACCGGCGAGAACGAGGCGTCGAGCATCAGGCGGCCGATCGCGCGGGTTTCCTCGTCCGGACGACGACGGGCGGCGGCCGGCTGGTAGCCGAAACCCCGCTCGATCTTCAGGCGGATGCTGAGCTGCGTTTCCTTGGTCAGGTGCGCGATCACGTGGTCGGGATTGAGGATCTCGACGTTGTGGTCGGTCTTGATGTCGGCGGCGGTGACGACGCCGGGGCCCGACTTGGCCAGGGTCAGCGTCGAGCTGTCGCCGGTGCCCATGCGGATCGCCACGTCCTTGAGGTTCAGCAGGACTTCCAGCACGTCCTCCTGCAAGCCTTCGATCGTGCTGTACTCGTGCAGCACGCCGTCGATCTCGACCTCGGTGATCGCGAAGCCGGGGATCGACGACAGCAGCACGCGGCGCAGCGCGTTGCCGAGGGTGTGGCCATAGCCACGCTCGAGCGGTTCGATCACGACCTTCGCGCGGTTGCCGGCGAGGCGTTCGATCTGGGGACCACGGGGGCGCAGGACCTGGTTGGCGGTAACTGTCATATTCGTTGCGTCTCCTGCAGCGCCACCGCATCCGTCGACGCGGCGGCTCTAGTGCGTTTGGAGCCCCTTGCTGCCAAGGGGTGGCCCGTGCGTGGCACGGGCCGGGGGGATGTTGTCGCTGCTGCCGCGGGAAGCCCCGCCGCAAGTCCTTACTTCGAGTACAACTCGACGATCAGCGCTTCGTTGATGTCCTGCGGCAGGTCGCCGCGGTCAGGGACCGCCTTGAACACGCCGCTGAACTTCTTCTGGTCGACTTCGATCCACGACGGCGCCAGGTCCATGCTGGACGAGACGTTCAGCGCTTCCTGGACGCGCATCTGCTTCTGCGCCTTCTCCGACAGCGCGATCGCGTCGCCCGCCTTGACCTGGTAGGACGGCAGGTTGACCGGCTTGCCGTTCACGGTGACGCCGCGGTGCGACACCAGCTGGCGAGCCGAGGGACGGGTCACCGCGAAGCCCATGCGGTACACGACGTTGTCCAGGCGCGTCTCGAGGAGCTGCAGCAGGTTTTCACCCGTGTTGCCCTTCTTGGTCGACGCCTTCTTGTAGTAGTTGCGGAACTGGCGCTCCAGCAGGCCATAGATACGCTTGACCTTCTGCTTTTCGCGCAGCTGGGTGGCGTAGTCGGAGAGCTTGCTGCGACGCGCGCCGGTGCCGGCACCGTGCTGGCCGGGCTTCTGCTCCAGCTTGCACTTGGAGTCCAGCGCACGGGTCGGGGTCTTGAGCGAGAGGTCGGCGCCTTCGCGGCGCGCGAGCTTGCAGGTGGGACCGATATAACGAGCCATTGTCTGATCGCTCCCTTAGACGCGACGCTTCTTCGGCGGACGGCACCCGTTGTGCGGGATCGGCGTCACGTCGATGATGTTGGTGATCTTGTAGCCCACGTTGTTCAACGAACGCACGGCCGACTCCCGGCCCGGACCCGGGCCCTTGATGCGCACTTCCAGCGACTTCACGCCGTAGTCGAGCGCGTCCTTGCCCGCCTTCTCGGCGGCGACCTGCGCGGCGAACGGGGTCGACTTGCGCGAACCGCGGAAACCCGCGCCGCCCGAGGTCGCCCACGACAGCGCGTTGCCCTGGCGGTCGGTGATGGTGACGATGGTGTTGTTGAACGAAGCGTGCACGTGCGCGATGCCGTCGGTGACGACGCGCTTGATCTTCTTCTTCTGCTTGGCTGCTGCCGGCTTGGCCATGTCGGATGTCCTCGATTACTTCTTGATGGCCTTGCGCGGACCCTTGCGGGTACGGGCATTGGTCCGGGTACGCTGGCCACGCAGCGGCAGGCCACGGCGATGGCGCAGGCCGCGGTAGCACGACAGGTCCATCAGGCGCTTGATGGCGATGCCGACCTCGCGACGGAGGTCGCCCTCGACCACGAACTTGCCGACCTCGGCGCGCAGGCGCTCGACGTCCGGCTCGGACAGGTCGCGGATCTTGGTGTTCGAGGCAACGCCCGCGGCTTCGCAGACCTGCTTCGAACGGGTACGGCCGATGCCGTAGATGCTTTGCAGCCCGACCCAGACGTGCTTCTGGGCAGGCAGGTTGACACCTGCAATACGCGCCATGCGCGGATCTCCAACTGGTTGGCGGCCGGAACGGGTGATTCCGGCGGAGTGAACAAGAAATTCTAACAGGGTCCCGGGTCACTTGGAAGCCGGGGGCGCCTTGCGCCCTCGACCCGGCATGGGGAGTGTGCCCATGCTCCGGCGACGGACCCCGGCTGGCTGGTCGAGGTCGCCCCCGCCCGGCCCCGCGCACTACTCTGGTGCGCGTACTGGCCTGGATCCACCCATGCGCGGGACTGCCGCACGGGTCGCCCATCGTGCCGGGGGAGGCTGGGCTCCGCGCCGGCGTTGAATCTGGTACCGCTCCCTGGCGTTCGGGGCCTCGCGGGCGACCGCCCGGCGACGCCCCTCCCCGGCCTGCCTGGCCGGTGGTCACGCCCCGCCCCGCCGCAGCGGGCCGGTCCTGCCTCAGCGCGCCCGGGCCCCGCCCTTCAGGTTCGCCTTCTTGAGCAGGCTTTCGTACTGGTGCGACATCAGGTGGGCCTGGATCTGGGCGATGAAGTCCATCACCACGACCACCACGATCAGCAGCGAGGTGCCGCCGAAGTAGAACGACGCGTTGAGCTCGGTACGCATGAATTCGGGCAGCAGGCAGACGATCACCAGGTAGGCCGCGCCGGCGGCGGTGAGCCGCGTCAGCACGCCGTCAATGTAGTCCGCCGTGGCCTTGCCCGGCCGGATGCCCGGGATCAGCGCGCCCGACTTCTTGAGGTTGTCGGCCGTTTCCTGCGAGTTGAACACCAGCGCCGTGTAGAAGAACGCGAAGCCGGCGATCAGGCCCGCGTACAGCAGGATGTGCAGCGGCTCGCCCGGCGACAGGGCCTGCGACACGCGCTGCAGCCACTGCGCGGAACCCGCCTGGCCGAACCAGGTGGTGGCGGTGGCCGGGAACATGATGATCGACGATGCGAAGATCGCCGGGATCACGCCCGCCATGTTGAGCTTGAGCGGCAGGAACGAGGTCTGGTTCATGTACGCGTTGCGACCGCCCTGGCGGCGCGCGTAGTTGACCGTGATCCGGCGCTGGCCGCGCTCGACGAACACCACGAAGAAGGTGAAGGCCAGCACGATCACCGCGATCAGGATCACCGCGATCGGGCTCATGTCGCCGTTGCGGGCGGCCTCGATGGTGTGGATGACCGCGGCCGGCAGGCCCGCGACGATGCCCGCGAAGATGATCAGCGAGACGCCGTTGCCGATGCCGCGCTCGGTCACCTGCTCGCCCAGCCACACCAGGAACATGGTGCCGGCGGTGAGCGCGATGATGGCGGTCAGCACGAAGCCCGGGCCCGGGGCGTACACCACCGGGATGCCGCTGCCCGCGCCCTGGCTCTGCAGCGCGACCGCGATGCCGGCGGACTGGAAGATCGCCAGCGGGATCGCGCCGATGCGCGACCACTGGGTGATCCGGCGCCGACCCGACTCGCCTTCCTTCTGGATCGCCTTCAGGCTGGGCACGATCTGCACCAGCAGCTGGATCACGATCGACGCCGAGATGTACGGCACCACGTTCAGCGCGAACAGGCTGAAGCGCGAGAGGGCGCCACCGGAGAACATGTTGAACATGTCCACGATGGTGCCTTCCTGCTGCGCCATCAGCTGCAGCATCGCCTCCGGGTTCACGCCCGGCACCGGGATGTAGCAGCCGATGCGGTAGACGATCAGGGCACCGAGCACGAACAGCAGGCGCTGGCGCAGTTCGGTGAACTTGCCCAGGCCGCCGATCCCCGCCATCGCGTTGCCGCTTCGCGCCATGCCGTGCTTACTCCTCGATCTTGCCGCCGGCGGCCTCGATCGCCGCGCGCGCACCGGCCGTGACCAGCACGCCCTTGAGCACCAGCTTCCTCGAGATCTCGCCCTTCTTGACCACCTTGGCCTGCTTCGCCGTGCTCGGCACCAGCTTCGCGGCGCGCAGGGCGGCGAAGTCGACGTCGCCCTCGAGCTTGTCGAGCTGGTACAGGAACACTTCGGCGGTGTCGGCCTTCAGCTTGGAGCGGAAGCCGACCTTCGGCAGGCGCATGTGCATCGGCATCTGGCCGCCTTCGAAGCCGGCCTTGATCTTGCCCTTGCCCGCGCGCGCGAACGAACCCTTGTGGCCGCGGCCGGCGGTCTTGCCGAGGCCGGAACCGATGCCGCGACCGACGCGGGTGCGCTCCTTGCGGGCGCCGTCGGCGGGCTTGAGCGTGTTGAGCTTCATGTGATTACTCCTCGACCTTCACCAGGTAGTGGACCTTGTTGATCAGGCCACGGACCTGCGGGCTGTCCTTCAGTTCGCGGACATCGTTGAGCTTGTTCAGGCCGAGCGCGCGCACCGACAGGCGATGCTTCGCCTGCGAGCCGCGCAGGCCCTTGACCAGGCGCACCTTGACGGTGCCGCCGGTGGATTCCGACTTAGCCATTGAGGATGTCCTCCACCTTCTTGCCGCGCTTGGCCGCGATCTTGCCCGGGGAGTGCATCGACTCCAGGCCCTTGACCGTGGCGCGGACCAGGTTGATCGGGTTGCGCGAGCCGACGGCCTTGGCCAGCACGTCCTTCACGCCGACCGCTTCGAGCACGGCGCGCATCGCGCCGCCGGCGATCACGCCGGTACCTTCGGAAGCGGGCTGCATGAACACGCGCGCCGCGCCGTGGCCGGCCTTGACCGTGTGCCACAGCGTCGCGCCGTTGAGGTCGACGTTGCGCATGTTCTTGCGCGCGCCTTCCATCGACTTCTGGATCGCGACCGGCACTTCGCGCGCCTTGCCGTAGCCGAAGCCGACCTTGCCCGCACCGTCGCCCACCACCGTCAGCGCGGTGAAGGTGAACTGGCGACCGCCCTTGACCGTCTTGCTGACGCGGTTGACCGCGACCAGCTTCTCGATCATGCCGTCGTCCATCTCTTCCCGGTCGCGATTGCGGTCGCGCCCGCGGGATTCACGTTGTTCTGCCATTGCCATGTCTCTTCGATTGGAGGGGATTTGCGGCTGCGCCGCTTATGGTTGTGGTGTGGAACGGTGGATCGCGTCCGCGGGCAGAAGCCGCGGCGCGCCCGGTGCAGCCCGCACCGGCGAGTCGGCATCGAAAGCGGACATGGCGACTGCCACGCCGCTTTCAAGCGTCAGAACTGCAGGCCACCCTCGCGGGCGGCGTCGGCCAGCGCCTTGACGCGGCCGTGGTAACGGTAGCCCGAACGGTCGAACGCGACCTTCTCGATGCCGGCGGCCTTCGCCTTCTCGGCGATCGCGCGACCGACCTTGGCGGCGGCCTCGGCGTTCTTGCCGTTCTTCAGGCCATCGCGCACGTCGGCCTGGGTGGTGCTGGCCGAGGCCAGGACCTTCGAGCCATCGGCGCTGAACACCTGGGCGTACACGTGCTGGCCGGTGCGCAGCACCGACAGGCGCGGCACGCCGAGTTCGCGGATGTGCGCACGGGTCGACTTGGCGCGGCGCAGGCGGGCGATTTTCTTTTCCATGGTCTCTTCTCCGGAAGCCGAAAGCGTCGATTACGCCTTCTTCGCTTCCTTGCGGATGATGGTTTCGTCGGAATACTTCACGCCCTTGCCCTTGTACGGCTCCGGCGGACGGAATCCACGGATCTTGGCGGCAACCTCGCCCACGAGCTGCTTGTCCGCGCCGGCGACGATGATCTCGGTCTGGGTCGGCGTGGTAATCGTGATGCCTTCCGGTGCCTTGAACACCACCGGGTGCGAGAAGCCCAGCGACAGGTTGAGGTCCTTGCCCTGGGCGGCGGCGCGGTAACCCACGCCGACCAGCTCGAGCTTGCGCTCGAAGCCCTGGGAGACGCCATGCACCATGTTGGCGACGATGGCGCGCAGGGTGCCGGTCAGGGCGACCTGCGTCGGATCGTTGGCGGCGAGCAGCGCGTTGCCGTCCTCGACCTTGAGTTCGATGTCGGCCGGCTTGGCGATCGACAGCGTGCCCTTGGGGCCCTTGACGCTGATCGACTCGGCCTGGGCATTCACTTCCACGCCCTTGGGCAGGGCGATCGGCTTCTTGGCGATGCGGGACATGTTGGCTACTCCCTTAGGCCACGAAGCACAGGACTTCGCCGCCGACGCCCTGCTGGCGCGCCTGCGCATCGGTCATGATGCCTTTCGAGGTGGAGATGATGGCGACGCCGAGGCCGTTGAGGACCTTGGGCAGCGCGTCCTTGCCGCGGTACTGGCGCAGGCCCGAGCGCGACACGCGCTTGAGCTGCTCGATCACCGGACGGCCTTCGAAATACTTCAGCTCGATCTCGAGCTCGGCCTTCGCGCCGTTCTCGGTCACGCGCAGGTCGCCGATGTAGCCCTCGCCCTTGAGGACGTTGGCGATCGCGACCTTGGTCTTGGAGGACGGCATCTTCACCGTCGGCTTGCCGACCGCGGCCGCATTCTTGATGCGGACCAGCATGTCGGCGATGGGATCAGTCATGCTCATGGAAGGTTCCTGATGAGTACACCGATATCCGCTTTCGCGAAAATCTGTTCGGGTTGTGGTGCACCGTCGCCGGTGCCTGTCGCGGCCGAAGGCCCGCATCGCTGCGGGCCTGTCGGGATTCCTGCCATCCAGGGGCGGGAGCCGCCCAGTATAGCAGGGCCAGTCCCCTTGCGGGGGCTGGCGCAGTCTTACCAGCTGGCCTTGCGCAGGCCCGGCACGTCGCCGCGCATGGTCGCTTCGCGCAGCTTGTTGCGGCCCAGGCCGAACTTGCTGTAGACGGCGCGCGGGCGGCCGGTCAGGGCGCAGCGGGTGGTCTGGCGGGCCGGGGACGAGTCGCGCGGCAGCTTCTGCAGCTTGGTCGCGGCCTCGATCTTCTCCTCGTAGCTCGCCGTCTGGCTGCTGATGACCTTCTTCAGCGCCGCGCGCTTGCCGGCATGCTGCTTCACCAGCTTGGCGCGCTTGGCCTCGCGGTTCACCATCGAAGTCTTTGCCATGGTTCTTGCCCTTAGTTGCGGAACGGGAAACGGAAGGCTTCGAGCAGCGCCTTGGCTTCCGCGTTGGTCTTGGCGGTGGTGGTGATGGCGATATCCATGCCGCGGATCGCGTCGACGGCGTCGAAGTCGATTTCCGGGAAGATGATCTGCTCCTTCACGCCCATGTTGTAGTTGCCGCGGCCGTCGAACGAGCGGCCCGACACGCCGCGGAAGTCGCGGACGCGCGGCAGCGAGACGTTGATCAGGCGGTCGAGGAACTCGTACATCTTCGCGCGGCGCAGCGTGACCTTGCAGCCGATCGGCCAGCCGTCGCGGATCTTGAACGAGGCCACCGAGACGCGCGACTTGGTCACCAGCGGCTTCTGGCCGCTGACCTTCGCCATGTCGGCGGTCGCGTTCTCGAGGATCTTCTTGTTGGTCGCCGCCTCGCCCACGCCCATGTTGAGCGTGATCTTGGTCAGGCGGGGCACCTGCATGATGTTGTCGTAGCCGAACTGGGTCATCAGCTTCGGTACCACTTCATCCTTGTAGAACTTTTCCAGACGGGTCGTCATCTTCTATTCCTCGGAATCAGGCAGGTCTTCAGACCGCCTCGCCACTCGAGCGGAACACGCGCAACCGCCGTCCATCCTCGAGCACCTTGGTACCGACGCGCTCGCCCTTGCCGGTGGCAGGGTTGAACAGCATCACGTTCGACACGTGGATCGGCGACTCGCGCTCGATCACGCCGCCGGGCTGGCCGGCCTGCGGGTTGGGCTTGGTGTGGCGCTTGACGATGTTGATGTTCGACACGACGACCTTGTCGCCGAGCACGCGCACCACGTCGCCGGTCTTGCCCTTGTCGCGACCCGCGATCACGACCACCTGGTCGCCTTTCTTGATTCGATTAGCCATTGTCGTTTCCTCCGCTCACAGCACTTCGGGTGCGAGCGAGACGATCTTCATGAACTTCTCGGAGCGCAGCTCGCGGGTCACGGGCCCGAAGATGCGCGTGCCGATCGGCTCGTGCTTGTTGTTCAGGAGCACCGCGGCGTTGCCGTCGAAGCGGATCAGCGAACCGTCGGCGCGGCGCACGCCCTTGCGGGTGCGGACCACGACGGCGTCGTAGACCTCGCCCTTCTTGACCTTGCCGCGCGGGATCGCGTCCTTGATCGACACCTTGATGATGTCGCCGATCGCGGCGTAGCGGCGCTTGGAGCCGCCGAGCACCTTGATGCACATCACTTCCTTGGCGCCGGAGTTGTCGGCCACGTCGAGGTGGCTCTGCATCTGGATCATTTCAGTGCCTCCTCGTCATTCGGCCGCGCGCGCGACGATCTCGACCACGCGCCAGTTCTTGGTCTTCGAAATCGGCGCCACTTCCACGAGGCGGACGATGTCGCCTTCCTTCGCGGAGTTCTCGGCGTCGTGGGCATGCAGCTTGGTCGAGCGACGGATGTACTTGCCGTACAGCGCGTGCTTCACGTTGCGCTCGACGAGGACGGTGACCGTCTTGTCCATCTTGTTGCTGACCACCCGGCCCTGGACCGTGTTCTGCTTCTTTTCGCTGTTGTTCATGGTCGTGTGCCTTACTTCTTCGCCGACAGCAGCGTGTTCACGCGCGCGATCTCGCGGCGCACGCGACGCGCTTCGTGGGTCTTGGTCAGCTGGCCGGTCGCCTTCTGCATGCGCAGGGCGAACCGCTCCTTCTGCAGGTCCAGCAGGTGGCTCTGCAGCTCGTCCGCGGACTTGCCGCGCAGTTCCTTGGTCGTTGCCATCAGCGCACCGTCCGGGTCACGAAAGTGGTGGTCACCGAGAGCTTGGCGGCGGCCAGGCGGAAGGCCTCGCGCGCGGTCGCCTCGTCGACGCCCTCGATCTCGTAGATCATGCGGCCGGGCTGGATCTGCGCGACCCAGTACTCCACGCCACCCTTGCCCGAGCCCATGCGGACTTCGATCGGCTTCTTGGTGATCGGCTTGTCGGGGAACACGCGGATCCACATCTTGCCGCCGCGCTTGACGTGGCGGCTGATGGAACGACGGCCCGCCTCGATCTGGCGCGCGGTGAGCTGGCCGGTCGCGGTGGACTTGAGGCCGTACTCGCCGAAGCTGACGGCATTGCCGCTCCACGCCAGGCCGTCGTTGCGGCCCTTGTGCATCTTGCGGTACTTGGTTCGCTTGGGTTGCAGCATGGTTTAGTCCCTCGCCTCACGGTCGCCACGGTCGCGGCGCGGGCCACGCGGACGCTCGCGGTCACCGCGGTCGCCACGGTCGTTGCCGCGCGGCGTGTCGTCCTGCTTCTCCTGGCCCACCTGGCTGAAATCGAAGATCTCGCCCTTGTAGATCCAGGTCTTGATGCCGATGATCCCGTAGGTCGTCTTGGCCTCGGCGAAGCCGTAGTCGACGTCGGCGCGCAGCGTGTGCAGCGGCACGCGGCCTTCGCGGTACCACTCCGAGCGCGCGATCTCGGCGCCATTGAGGCGGCCGGCCACGTTGACCTTGATGCCCAGCGCGCCCAGGCGCATCGCGTTGCCGACGGCGCGCTTCATCGCGCGGCGGAACATGATGCGGCGCTCGAGCTGCTGCGCGATCGACTCGGCGACCAGCTGCGCGTCGAGCTCGGGCTTGCGCACTTCGGTGACGTTGATGTGCGCCGGGACGCCCATCAGGTCGCTCACGTCCTTGCGCAGCTTCTCGATGTCCTCGCCGCGCTTGCCGATCACCACGCCCGGGCGGGCGGTGTGGATCGTCACGCGCGCGGTCTTGGCCGGACGCTCGATCAGGATCTTGCTGATGCCGGCGGCGGCGAGCCGCTTGCGCAGCATGTCGCGCACCTTGAGGTCGGCGGCGAGGTAGCCGGCGTATTCCTTCTTGCCGGCGTACCACTTGGAATTCCAGTCCTTGGCGATGCCGAGGCGGATGCCGGTGGGATGAACTTTATGACCCATCTTACTTGCCCTCTCCCACGACGACGGTGATGTGGCTGGTGCGCTTGAGGATGCGCGTGCCGCGACCCTTGGCGCGCGCCATGAAGCGCTTCAGCAGCGGACCCTCGTCGACGGTGATCGTGTCGATCTTCAGCTCGTCGATGTCCGCACCGGCGTTGTTCTCGGCGTTGGCGATCGCCGACTCGACCAGCTTCTTGATCAGCGCGGCCGCCTTCTTGTCGGAGAACTTGAGCAGGTTGACCGCGCGCTCGGCGGGCAGGCCGCGGACCTGGTCGGCGACCAGGCGCGCCTTCTGCGGCGAGATCCGGGCCGTACGCAGCACCGCGGTCCGCTTGTTGGCCTCGGTGCGCGCGCGCTTGGCTTCTTCGTGCTTGGCTCGTGTTGCCTTGTCCATCGTGCGCTCCTTACTTGCCCGACTTCTTGTCGCCGCCGTGACCCTTGAAGGTCCGCGTCAACGCGAATTCGCCGAGCTTGTGGCCAACCATGTTCTCGTTGACCAGCACCGGGATGTGGTTCTTGCCGTTGTGGATGGCGATCGTGAAGCCCACCATCTCCGGCAGGATCATCGAGCGGCGCGACCACGTCTTGATCGGCTTCTTGGTGTTGCCCGCAGCCTCCACCTTCTTGATCAGGTGGTGGTCGACGAACGGGCCCTTCTTCAGTGAACGTGCCATGGTCTATCAGCTCCTGCGGTCGCGCACGATGAACTGCTGCGTCCGCTTGTTCTTGCGGGTCTTGTAGCCCTTGGTCGGCACGCCCCACGGGGTGACCGGATGCGGGTTGCCCTGGCCGGCCTTCGCCTCGCCGCCACCGTGCGGGTGGTCGACCGGGTTCATGGCCGCGCCGCGGACGGTCGGCTTGATGCCGCGCCAGCGCTTGGCACCGGCCTTGCCCAGCTTCTCGAGGTTGTGCTCGACGTTGCCGACCTCGCCGATGGTGGCGCGGCACTCCGCCGGCACCTTGCGCATCTCGCCCGAACGCAGGCGGAGCAGCGCGTAGATGCCTTCGCGGGCGACCAGCTGCACGCCGGCGCCGGCCGCGCGGGCGATCTGCGCCCCCTTGCCGGCCTTCATCTCGATGCAATGCACGGTGGAGCCGACCGGGATGTTGCGCAGCGGCAGGGTGTTGCCCGCCTTGATCGGCGCGTCATTGCCCGCGATCACCTGGTCGCCGGCCTTGAGGCCCTTCGGCGCGATGATGTAGCGGCGCTCGCCATCGACGTAGCACAGCAGCGCGATGTGCGCGGTGCGGTTGGGATCGTATTCGATCCGCTCCACGCGCGCCGGGATGCCTTCCTTGTCGCGCTTGAAGTCGATGATGCGGTAGTGCTGCTTGTGGCCACCGCCGATGTGGCGGGTGGTGATGCGGCCGTGGTGGTTGCGGCCGCCGGTCTTGCCCTGCGCCTCGACCAGCGCGGCATGCGGGGCACCCTTGTGCAGGTCCGGCGTGACCACGCGGACCGCGCTGCGGCGGCCGGCGGAAGTGGGCTTGAATTTCATCAAAGGCATCGGAGTTTCCTCAGGCCATTGCTGCGTTGGAGACGTCGATCGACTGGCCATCGACCAGGGTCACGTACGCCTTGCGCCAGCTGCCGCGGCTACCCTGGCGCTGACGGAAGGACTTGTTCTTGCCCTTCACGTTGACCACGTTGACCGCCTCGACCTTGACGTCGAACAGCTTCTCGACCGCGGCCTTGATGTCGGCCTTGGTCGCGTCGCGCGCGACTTCAAACGCATACTGGTTGGAGACTTCCTGCAGGCGCGCGGTCTTCTCGGACACGCGCGGCGCACGGATCACTTCATAGAGCTTGGCGTCGTTCATGCCAGCCACTCCTCGATCTTCTTCACCGCGTCGGTGGTGACCAGCACGCTGTCGGCACCGACCAGCGCAACCGGGTCCAGCCCCTGCACGTCGCGCACTTCGACGTACGGCAGGTTGCGCGCGGACAGGTACAGGTTCTCCGAGGCTTCCTCGGTGACGATCAGCGGGCGCTTGCCGAGGTCGAAGTCCTTGAGCTTCGACACCAGGCCGCTGGTCTTCGGCGCGTCGATGTCGAACGACTCGACGACCTTGATCCGGCCCTGGCGGTTCAGTTCGGACAGGATGACCGCGATCGCCGCACGGTACATCTTGCGGTTGACCTTCTGCGCGAAGCTGCGCGGCTTGGCCGCGAAGGTCACGCCGCCGCCGACGAAGATCGGGGCCGTCAGGGCGCCATGACGCGCGCCGCCGCCCTTCTGCTTCTTCGACTTCTTGGTGGTGCCGTTGACTTCGGCGCGGGTCTTCTGCGCCTTGGTGCCCGCGCGACCGGCGTTGCGATAGGCAACGACGACCTGGTGGACCAGGTCCTCGCTGAATTCGCGGCCGAAGATCGCGTCGGAGACGGACAGTTTGTTGTTGCTACCGGTGATGGCGAGTTCCATCGTCATCTCTCCTTATGCCTTGCTCGAGGGACGCACGATGACGTCGCCGCCCGGGGCGCCCGGCACCGAACCCTTGATGGCGATCAGCCCACGCTCGGCGTCGACCTTGACCACCTGCAGGCGCTGCACGCTCAGGGTCTCGGCGCCCATGTGGCCGGACATCTTCTTGCCGGGGAACACGCGGCCCGGCGTCTGGCGCTGGCCGATCGAACCCGGCGAACGATGCGACAGCGAGTTGCCGTGCGTCGCGTCGCCCATCTTGAAGTTCCAGCGCTTGATGGTGCCCTGGAAGCCCTTGCCCTTGGTGACACCCTGGACGTCGACCAGCTGGCCAACCTCGAAGATGTCGGCCTTGATTTCGCCGCCAACGGCGAAGTCGGCGATCTTGTCGTCGGCCACGCGCAGTTCCCACAGGCCGCGGCCGGCTTCGACCTTGGCCTTGGCCAGGTGGCCGGCCTCGGGCTTGGTCAGCAGCGAGGCGCGCTTGACGCCGGCGGTGACCTGCACGGCGCTGTAGCCGTCGGTCTCGACCGTCTTCACCTGGGTGATGCGGTTCGGCGTGGCTTCGATCAGGGTCACCGGCACGGACTTGCCGTCTTCGGTGAACACGCGGCTCATGCCGGCCTTGCGGCCGACGATGCCGAGCGAATGGATCTTCGCACTCATGTCAGCGTCCTCAGGTCAGCTTGATCTGGACATCAACGCCAGCCGCGAGTTCGAGCTTCATCAGCGCGTCCACGGTCTTGTCGTTGGGGTCGACGATGTCGAGCACGCGCTTGTGCGTGCGGGTCTCGTACTGGTCGCGCGCGTCCTTGTCGACGTGCGGCGACACCAGCACGGTGTAGCGTTCGATCTTGGTGGGCAGCGGGATCGGGCCGCGCACCTGCGCGCCGGTCCGCTTGGCCGTTTCGACGATCTCGCTGGCCGAACGGTCGATCAGTCGGTGATCGAACGCCTTGAGCCGGATCCGGATCTTTTGGTCCGCCATGACGGAATATCCTTCGTTGAAAGAGCGACGGGCCCGGCGGCTGGGTGCGCCGGACCCCGTGGAACCTGGGTCGGCCGGGACTTGACGCTTCCCGGAACCCTGGGGGACTGCCAAAAATCAAGGCAGGCCGGTTGCCCGGCCCACCCAGACGGAGAACTGCAAGCGCAACAAAACGCCCCGCCTATGTGTCCCGGACACCTCCGGAACGGGCGAAGCTCATGCCGCGCGACATGGTCCCTGTCTGGCGAAGACGAGGTGCTTCCTGCCCCTCATTTCGCGGTTTCGCGGGCACCGGAGACCGGTTGCCCGTGAAGAGTCGAACATTATGCAGCCCTTCGCGGGCCGACGCAAGGGGAACCTCGCATCTTTTTTTGCACTGCGGCATCCGGATGGGCCGGAGGTCGCAGGCAACGGCGGCTTTCGCCGCCTGCCCTTCCCCGGATCGGCGGACCGGTCCGGGGCGGGTCCGGGGCCGTTCGGGAGCATCCCTCCGTGGGGGAGATCCCTCGCTGCGCCCGGGATGGCCTTCCGGCAGCCACGCGCCAGCGGCGCGTGGGCCGTCAGGTCACTTGATGATCTTCGCCACCACGCCGG
>Ga0209571_1000615_pt1 | contig 31728 bp, 30 predicted proteins | sample EBPBio102011_DNA_FD_185866 | JGI IMG/M metagenome (GOLD analysis project Ga0209571, IMG submission 185866) | Wastewater treatment Type I Accumulibacter community from EBPR Bioreactor in Madison, WI, USA - Reactor 1_1/10/2011_ DNA (SPAdes)... | ecosystem: Engineered > Bioreactor > EBPR >... | reverse complement strand
ACAAGGTCGATGCGGCGGGGCAGGGCGGATGGGTGGAAAAGGGCAGCCCCGGCCGCCCATCACCGATGGACCTTTGGGCACCCCCGCCCGAATGGGGCTTGGGCGCCCATGCCAAGCATCTGAAAAATCTCTATGTGTTCTTCTGGCGATGGGCTGCATGGAAGGTTTTCGGCTCGGGCCATGCCGAGGCGACGGGCGAGCCTGAGGTTCATCGCCCGGGGATTGTCTGCTTCATCACCGCTTCGGGCTTTCTGAACGGGCCGGGGTTTCAGCAGATGCGCGCTGACTTGCGCAAAAGCTGTTCCGACATCTGGGTGATTGATGCCTCGCCAGAGGGGCACCAGCCCGCCGTCAGCACCCGCCTGTTTCAAGGCGTACAGCAGGAAATCTGCATCGTCCTGGCGCTGCGCCGGCCGGATGCAAAGGCAGGAGAACTGGCGCGCATCCGCTATCGCGCCTTGCCAGAAGGCCACCGCGAGGACAAGTTCCTTGCACTTGCGGACCTAACCCTCATGGGTGACGGATGGCAGGATGGTGAAGCCAGCCTGCGCGGCCCGTTTCTGCCTGAACGTGGGGTTGGCTGGGGAGCCTATCCGGCCTTGCTGGACCTGTTCGACTGGTCGACGCCGGGGGTGAAGACGCACCGGACGTGGGTCATCGCGCCGGATGCAGCCTCATTGAGCAGTCGTTGGGAACAGCTCCGTACAGCCCGTGATCCAAAGCTGAAGGACGATCTGTTTCATCCGGATCGAGACCGGACACTGGAGCGAACGGTAAAGGTTCCCTTGGGGCTGCATCCGCTTCGGGCAGTTTCCGTCGGCTCGGACAATGGGCCAGTCGTGCCCCCTGTGCGCTATGGCTTCAGGAGCCTTGATCGTCAGTGGATCATTCCCGATCATCGCCTCTTGAGCCAGGCTCGCCCTGACCTCTGGGCGATGGACGGCAAGGCGCAAGTCTTCCTCACAGCCTTGGACGCAAATGAACCTGGTGACGGTCCCGCCCTGTCATTCACCGGTTTGGTCCCGGATCAGCACCATTTCAAAGGTAGCTTTGGGGGCCGCGCCGTTCCCCTCTGGCGCGACGCCGCCGCGACGGTCCCGAACGTCAAGGCCGCCCTGATCGCGCACCTAACCACCACCTACGGCAAACCCGTCACCGCGCCCGACGTCATGGCCTATATCGCGGCGCTTCTGGCGCATCCCGCCTTCACGGCGCGCTTCAAGGAAGACCTAATCCGCCCCGGCTTGCGCGTGCCAATCACCGCGAATGCCGCCCTGTTCGACCGCGCCGTCTGCTTGGGCCGCGAAGTGATCTGGCTGCATACCTATGGCGAACGCTTTGCCGACCCCTCGGCAGGCCGTCCCGCGGCGCCCCCTCGGATGCCCAAGGGGCAAGGCCCGACGATCCCGGTCGGCGGTACCATCCCCGGCGCGCCGCACCCCTTGCCCGACACGATGCATCACGACCCTTCCACGGGTCGGCTGCATGTGGGGGAGGGGTTCATCGAAAACGTACCCACCGCCGTGGCCGAGTATCAGGTTTCAGGCCGCAACGTGCTGCGCCAATGGTTCAGCTATCGCAAGGCCGACCGCACCCGCCCGGTCATCGGCGACCGCCGCCCGCCATCAGCGCTGGACAAGGTCCAGCCCGATCACTGGTTGCCCGAGTATACCGAAGACCTGCTGAACCTGCTGCATGTGCTTGGCCGTCTCGTCGCGCTGGAACCCGCCCAGGCCGCTCTTCTGGACGAAGTCTGCGCGGGCCCCTTGCTGACCGAGGCTTCGTTGGCTGGCGCGGGTGCCTTGGCATCTGCGCCTGTGATCAAGGGCAAGAAGGCGAAAGCCGCGGCCCAACCCGGACTGTTCGACTGAGCAGGGCACAGCATTGGCGGTCGGCTTGCGCCAAGCTCGGTCGCGGGGGCCCTGTCCTCTTGAGCAGTCCCTGTTCGGTGCCAGTTTGGTCTATGCCGTTGCAGCCGTATCGGTCGCCCCGGCCCCCGACCTTTCCGCGATCTACCTTCCATCCAACCGCCAGACCCGTGGTGACATCGCAACGGCGTTTTCACGACGGCACCAACCATCACCCTCATGCCCATGGAACGCAAATCGCGACGTCGGCCAATGACCCTTGGGTGAAAGCGACACATTCGGCCTGTCCAATCGCTGCCTGTCCCTTTGCGCTGCACCGTTTTCGACCCGCATGTCCCTCCAATCGGGCGGGGCACTGGTGACATGGTCTCCCCACCTCTTTCCGGGTTCTTGACCCGTGGGGCTGATATGGCCGGTTGATCGTGTGAGCGGTTCTGCCGGGAAGCTTCCCGTGGTCCGGGCTGAGGCACCTCCCTTCGACGGACAATCCCCTAAGCCTGTTCGGCCTCTGGCTCGCAACCCCGCTCAAGTCCGGGCCGTGTTGGCTAGCGTTTCTTTGGAAACGCGTCACCTGCCCGCACCACCCCGGCCCTTCGGGGGTTTCCGGCGGCTTCAAGGGCCGCCGTGCAAGCCTCGGCCGACAGGCTTCATTCGGGTCTTGTCGAAGGGATGGTCCCTTCAGCCAGAAACAGGAGCTTCACATGCAGAACATCGTCATCCTCGCCGGCAACATCGGTCAGTCCCCGGAAGTCCGCACCACGCAAGGTGGGACCAAGATCACCAACTTCACCCTCGCCACCTCGCGCCCGCGCCTGTCCGAGGGTCGGGTCCAGCGCGACAAGGACGGCCACCGCGTGATGGACACCGAATGGCACCGCATCACCTGCTTCAACGGCCTGGGCAAGTCGGTCGCCGAGAACTGCGAGAAAGGCATGAAGGTCCTTGTCCATGGCCGAATCCACTACACGAAGTGGTCCGATGCGGCGGGAGTCGACCGCTACGGCTGCGAGATCATCGCCGAGAAGGTCGACTTCCTCAGCCGCCCGAAGACGGCCGAGGGCGAAGGACCCGAACTGGTCGACAACAACGACGAGGTCGGCTTCTAAGCCGGCCATCACCTACCCGGCGGGGAAACCCGCCGGGCTGGGGTCGTGAGCGGTCCTCTGCGGTCGGCTGTCCTCGATCCGACGCCGTAGCGCCGCTTCCCCAAAATTGCTGTCCGGAACTGGACGCGATTCCTTCCTTCGCCGTGGTCCGCCTTGAAGCGCAACGGGCGTCGACGAAAATGCAACAACCTGCGCGAACGCGCACCAAATGCCCAAGTCGTCACAACGATTTTCATTGACGTGCAACATATCTGGCTCTATCTGCATCGTAGAGTAGCAACTCTGCATCAAATCGTGGGGCGCGCGCATGGAGCACTTTTCAATCATTCAGGCGCTTTGCCGGTCGGCTATGGCTACACCTTCGCCGGCCTTGCGAAAGCAGGTCGAGCGCCTGCGTGATGCGCTTGTGAAGGATGGCGAGGAGAAACAGGCGGCTTCGCTTGCCGAGATTCTGGTGGCGGCGGAACGCCTGAAAGAGGTGGCCCCCAGCCGCATCGAGCGTTCCCGCGCACACCTTCCGGGAGAAACGCTCGGACGGAACACGCCGGTCCCAGTGGATCGGGAGACGGCCGCACCTCTCGCCGAAATCATCTTTCCGAGCGAAATCGACTCCACGGCGCCGCTGTTCAACGCCACGGTCTCCCTGGCGGTCGGCACGATCGTCGACGAATGGGCAAACATTGAGGCGCTCTCGACTGTCGACATCGTCCCGTCCAAGACCTGCTTGATCTATGGGCTGCCGGGGACCGGCAAGACGCGACTGGCATTCTGGATTGCGCACAAACTCGATCTGCCGGTCATTCTCGTCAAGCTCGACGGGCTTGTGTCGTCCTTCCTGGGGACGACCGCACGCAACATCGGAAACCTGTTCACCTTCGCAAACCGCTATCGCTGCGTCCTCCTGCTCGATGAGTTCGACGCCGTAGCGAAGGTGCGTGACGACCCCCAAGAGGTGGGCGAGATCAAGCGCGTAGTGAACGCTCTGCTGCAGAATCTGGACGTGCGGCAGAACATCGGCATCACGATTGGCATCACCAATCATCCGAAGCTGCTCGATCCAGCTGTCTGGCGACGCTTCGAGATCCAGCTCGAGATTCCTAAGCCCGACTTCGAGGTGCGTAAGGCCATCGCTGCCCATTTCATGCCGCCTGTGAAGGCGCCTGACAGCCATCTGCGCATGATCGCGTGGTTCACTGAGGGATCTACCGGCGCCGAAATCGAGGCTTTGGTCCGCACATACAAGAAAGCGACGACGGTGCGGGAAGAGAACCGGCGCGGCTTGCTGGATACGCTCCAGCAGTTTGCAACGCTCAACGCTGCCCGCGTCCAGAGCGAGCGGCGGGCGCTGCTGTTCGGCGAGCCGGCCCACCTGTTCAGGGCCATGCACGATGATCCGACGCTCGGCTTCTCGATGGCGGACATCGGCGAGATCGCCGGCAGAGACAAATCGACCGTCAGCCGTTGGCTTGGCCGCCAGACGAACAAGGCCGACGAGAACGGGGTGGCGCATGGCTAGTCCCATTCAGATCGTCCTCAATCCCGAAAACTTCGAGGAGGCGCGCGAAGCGAGCGGCGGCGGCGGCCGTAAGGATTTCTTCGCCGATCGCGACCGCGAATTCGGCGCGCACAAGGCCGCTCTCATGGCGCAGATCGACACGATCTCCGGCGTCCTTGCCGCGCAGTCTCAGGGACCGATCGGCTATGTGAAAGTGATCCTCAAGCGAGAAGCTTGGGCCAAGAGCCATCGCCCCGTTGGGACATTGTTCCGGAGCGATCGCGCCCCTGTCGTCGGCGGCAGCGACCTTGGCGTAATGATCGTCGAGGCACAGCCGTCCGGGCTCTCCCAGATCAAGGCGGAGATCGCAAAGGCCGAGACACAGACGCGGCTGCGCTTTGACGAAACCAGAGGAAAGGAAGTCCCGTATCCCTCGCCCCAGAAAAGCGAAACCGGCGCGATTGATCGGATCGAGCTTTATGGGCCGTCCGACAAGCGTCGCTTCTCCGTGGAGGAGGCGGTCGCCTGGCTCGCCAACCCGATGACCGGTAGCGGATACGAGGTGGAGCTGTTCGACGTGCTGCCGCCGCGGTCCGAATGGGACCGTCTCGATGCGCCGCACCGGCGCTTGGTCGAGTCCTTCGTCAACGGCTTTATCGCCTTCGGCTCCAGCATGTCGGTCGAGCGGCTGCCGAACTGGCGGCACGGGCTTCCCGCGCTGGCTGTCCGTCTCGATCAGGCCGGCGATGGCGCGGTACTTCGACTGACCGGGCCGACGACCAAAGAGCGGCGGGAGCTGGCCCCCTTCGACCCGGACATTCAACGGCACGCACAGCTCTTGGAATTTCTCGACCATCATCCCTTGGTGAGGCGCATCGAGCTGCCCGGCGTGGTCGTGCGCTCGGCCACGACGCCAGCCCCGTCACGCAATCGGCCCACCAATGCAGACCTGCCTGTTCGCGACACACGCAGAACCCACCCCAGGCTTGGCATTATTGATGGGGGCATCAGCCCCGCGCTGGCCGACTGGGTTATCGACCGCTGGGATGTTCTTGCCGACGAGGATATGGACCTCTCCCACGGCACCTTCATCGGTGGGCTTGCAGTAGCAGGATCGGGCCTCAATGGCGCCGAGACCTGCCCCGAACCGGATGGGGCAGAGCTGGTCGATCTCGCCATCTTTCCCGATCAGCAGAAAGCCGGCGCATTCTCGTCCTACTATGCAGGCGGACTTCCGCAGTTCTTCGATGAGCTGGACTCTGCGGTTGCAGATGCCCGCGCGCGCCATGGAGTCCGCGTGTTCAACATGAGCCTGAACATCCTTCAGCCCGCGGCTCCCGACCGTTACAGCCCGCATGCCGTTCGGCTCGATCGCATCGCCGAGGAAAACAATGCTGTCGTGTTTGTCTCGGCAGGCAACATCCAGCCACAGGATATGAGGCCCGAATGGCCAGCAGACCCTGCGACAGCACTTTCAGCTCTCGCGGTCGCGCGGAACGACAGCCTGCTGCTCCCGGCCGAAAGCACCCGGAACGTCACGGTGGCGGCTCTCAATCCGCCCGGACATGGTGGCTGCATGGCTTACGCCCCGGCGCGCTATAGCCGTCGGGGACCAGGTCTGCGCTCTGGCATGAAGCCCGACCTTGCCCATATCGGGGGGGCGGGTACGTCGCATGCCACGCTCGGCCACGGACTTTTCTCCATCCTTCCCGATGGCACGGTCATCGACGGCTGCGGCACCAGCTACGCTGCCCCCCTAGTCGCGAAGACCGCGGCAGTGCTCAACCATGCCATCGAAGGCGAGGTGTCGCGAGAGACCTTGATCGGGCTGCTCGTTCACCATGCGGAGATCCCGGAACCGCTGCGCCCGAAGGCTCTCAAATCCATTGCGCGGCATCTCGTCGGATTCGGGAAGCCGCCGACGGCGCAGGAGATTCTGGAGACCGGCGACCATTCGATCACGCTGGTCTTCGCATCGCGCATCCAGCAGGGCCAGCAGATCAACTTCAGATTCTCATGGCCAGCATCGCTGGTCAGCCCCGAAGGCAAATGCCGGGGGCGCGCCAAGTTGACACTGGTATCCACGCCACCGCTCGATGCAAGGTTCGGCGCGGAGTTTGTCAGGGTCAACATCAATGCGGCGCTTCAGCAAGAGCAGGGGACGGGGTGGAAGGGTCGGCTCGATCCCCTGTATCTCCCGTCCTCACGGGAATCGCCCGCTGTCGAAGCCGCGCTGATCGAACACGATCTGAAGTGGAGCCCCGTGAAGGTTTTCGAGAAGACCTTTCCGCAGGGCATCGGGCCCTCGTCCAACTGGCGCTTGTTCGTGGACTATCTGACACGCGCCGGCGAGGCGATGCCGGAAGGCGGCGTTCCGTTCACGGCCATCCTGACGATTAGCGATCCAGACGCAGAGGGCGCTGTGTTCAACGACATGCGGCAGAGTTTGCAAGCAATCGGCACACAGCTAGCGGATATCCGCACCGCGGCACGCATCACTCCGCGAGTCTAATAGGCAGGAAAAGGTGAGAGCACATGGCTCGGTCGAAAGAACAACGTATCGGTTATCTGCGGGGCAGGCTTTCCGATGGAAGCGAGTCTGTGGTTAGCGTCTCTAAGGTCGGAAGCGATTACCGGATCGGATGCGGCTTCAAGGACCACCTCTGCCATCCGTCGGTCCGCGACATCGACGGCGTCAAGCGTGAAGCGCTGCTCGTCTTCAATGTGCTGGATGCCGTTTATCACCCAATTTGAACAGAGCGCGTCGATCGGATGTGCGAGCAGTCGCAGCAATTGAGGAGAAAAAAGCATGGCGAGATGCACTGCACCGGTCAGGGGCCATCGCTCGTCCGCCGCAGCGGCGGACTGTCCTGCCTGCGGGAGCCGTTACAACCGCTACGGCGGGTACGGTGGATACGGCAGCAGCTACAGTAGCTATGGATCATATTCGTCCCCTTCCTACACCTCGCGGGCGGCCGGCGACAGTCGGAGTAGCGTCGGATCGGGGCGCCGCACAGCGAAGCCGCGCTGGTCAGGAGCGGGCTCGGTTGTTCTCTACACGCCTGAGCAAGTGCAGGCGCTTACGCCGGTTCGCGAGAACGTCGAGAACCTGGCGGCCGCGCAGCCCGATCTTCGAGACGTGTTTCTTTGCCACGCCTGGGACGACAGGCACGGTTCGGCGAAAGAACTACATGATCTGCTCGAAGCGCGCGGCGTCCGTGTCTGGTTCAGCGAGAAGGATCTCGGTCTCGGTGTGCCGATGATGCGGGCCATCGACAAAGGCTTGGTAAACTCGCGCGTCGGAATCGTCCTGGTAACGCCCGCCATGTTGCGACGCCTGCCCGCGGAAGGTATCGCCGACAAGGAGCTTTCTGCGCTGCTCCGGCGCGAACGGCTCGTTCCGGTGGTTCATGGGACGACATACGAGGAACTTGAGCAAGTCAGCCTCTTGCTGGCTTCGCGCGCCGGGCTCAGTACCGCCGAGGAATCGATGGCGGACGTTGCAGCCAAAATAGCCGAGCTGGTTGCTACGTAAGTAGTCAGACCGGAGAGCAGGCTGGCTGTCAAGAAACGCGCGGTCTACGAACGTTGACTTTGGAGCTACGGTCATCCGCCGTGCTCTCATTGGTGGCACTCCGTCAGCATCAGTAGGCGAACGCTGATTTGAACAGGCGGTCCGCGATTGTCGGCCATCGAGTTTTGCTGCACCTGCCTCGCCGCTGCAAGGCCGACAATTACATAATCAAAATTATCGGAGTGAATACCAGGCCCCCCTCCCGGCCCCGTTCAGGCTCAGGTGGCCATCCGCGACAAGTGTGCGGAAGTGCTGCTTTAGCGTGTTGCGATTTTGGCCGGTCAGGCGCTCGGCGTCGCCGATTGTTAGGCGACCATGATCGCGCACGAGGTCGAGAAGTTGCGCGGAAACTTCCGGAATGCTGCCCATCAGCAACCGCTCACGCTCAACTTTCGCGCGCAGTCGAAGCATCTGGCGCTGCAGTGCGGACAGGAAGAAACCGAGCCAAGGTCCCCAGTCTGGAGTGTCGGACCGGATCGTCCCCTGGGTCTGCCGCAGTGCCAGGTAATGGGCCTCTTTGCTTTGCTCGATCACGCTTTCGAGGGATGAGTACGGGACATAGGCATAGCCTGAGCGCAAAAGCAGCAAGGTGGTCAGGATCCGGCTGAGACGCCCGTTGCCGTCCTGGAACGGATGGATCTCGAGAAATACCACGACGAAGATTCCGATCCGTAGCAGCGGATGCAGATCATGGTCCTGGGTGGCGGCGTTGTACCAGTCAATCAGTTCAGCCATGCGGCCCGGGGTGTCGAAGGGGGTAGCGGTCTCGAAGACGACACCAAGCTGCCGCCCTGCCTCGTCGAAAGCCGCGACTGAGTTCGGCGCAGTCTTCCAGGCTCCCCTGTGCCGCTGGTCTTTGCTGCTGTGCCGCAGGAGGTCCCGGTGCAACTGGCGGATATGGTTCTCGGTCACATCGATGTCGCGCCACGAGGCAAAGACTGTGTCCATGACCTGAGCGTAGCCAGCGACCTCCTCTTCGTCCCGGGTCGAGAAGGTCTGGATGTCGAGATTGGAGAGCAGACGCTGAACCTCCTGATCGGAGAGCCTGCTTCCCTCGATGCGTGTCGAAGAGCCGATGCTCTCGATGGTGGCGACACGGCGTAGTGCGGACAGACGCTCGGGGGCGAGACTTCCGAGTGCGCGCCATGCGCCTTTGAACTCGTCGATCTCGGCGATGATCGAAAGAAAGGTCGGGGTGATGCGGAGCGTCTGGGTTTGGACCATATCCAATCTCATACCCAATAACACCCATTTCCTGCAACCCAATTCGGAACCCAATTACACCCATTAGCAGCCGGACCAACGGTCACGCATGGGATCTGGACAGCTGAGACGACAACGTCGCGGATCGGCCAGTGGGTTCGACCCGAACGTATCAGGCCATGTCTCCGTTGCCGAATCCGGCAACGCGGGCAAGATGAGCCCGCGCTCTGGTTGTTATGGACTCTCCCCTGCCGATGGGTTCCCAGGCATCAAAGGGAAGAACGATGCGCCGCTGCATCTCGCCTTCGACATGCTCATGCCTGAAGTTGAAGGCGATACCGGTCAAGCAATCATGCTCTTCGTGTTTCATCATCACGACCCCCGCCGGAAGTTCACCGGAATACCCTAGCCGTTCATTGTCATCGTTCCAACAGTGGATCACACCAACCAACCGTCTGAAGGTCTCGCATGAGCGATAGACGCAAAATCTATAGCTCATGAGGGACGACCGGCAGACGATCTTTGCCGGACGTGTTGTGCAGCGCCGACGGCTACTGCACTTCTTCGCCGATCACGGCGCCGCGCGTTGCCCTTTCGTTTCGCTTCTGGTCCAGTCTGACGGCACGACGTTGATCTGAGGCAGCACCAGGATGAAGACCCCACATGGCGATCTGGACCGCTGGCCGGACCCGGCCAGCTCAAACGCCCGCCGCAGCGTTTTTGCGCAGGACCTTGTCGTCGAAGGTGATGCCACCTCCAGTGGACCGGTAGAGGTCCATGGCAGTGTCGTTGGCTCACTGCGGGCGCCGGAGATTACCGTGTCTGGCTCAGGTCGTGTTGAAGGTTCCGTTGTCGCCCACGAGCTCGTCGTGCTTGGAGCGATTTCAGGCACGATCTCGGCGCGAAACGTTCAGCTCGCGCCGAGTGCGGTCGTGCAAGCCGATGTCATCCATGAACGGATCGGCATTGAGGCCGGGGCCGAGCTGGAGGGCAGGCTTCAGCGCAAGACCTGACAGCGACCATCTGGCGTTCCCACTCACCCTTCAGGGAACAGGATAGCCTCAACGTCCATAGCCCCATTCAGAATGTGCAGGATCGTGATCCGCATCTCCCCGATGCGATAGAAGATCAGGTACCTTCCATACACCCGGCGGCGAATTCCATGATGTTCGTAGCGGGGAACGACCGGCCAGGCGTGGGGCATTTCAGCGATGTCGAGACAGGTGCGATAGAGTTCGCGGACAAAGCTTGCTGCGCGAACCGGGTTGTCGCGCGCGATGTAGTCGCCGATCGCTTCGAGGTCCGCCTCGGCCGCGGCCGCGAGTTCGACAATCATTCCTTCGCAGGGCTCATGGACTGATACTTGGCTTCCAGCCGTGAGACGACCTCAGTCATGGGTTTGACGCGACCGGCGTCTGCATCAGCAAGCCCGCGTGCAAGAGCCTGATCAAGGACCGAGAGGCGCGTTTCGCGTTCCTGGATCAGGCGGATGCCTTCACGAAGTACTTCGCTCTTCGAGTTGTAACGCCCCGTCTCGACCAGTTTGGCGACGAAGCTCTCGAGTTGCGGTCCAAGGTCTGCGCTGATCATTTGGGCCTCCAGTGCTGTGGCCGAAGATGGCAGTCTTGATAACAGTTATCAAGCCGCTTCTCTGTGCATGCAGACCGTGGGTGGATGACACGGAGCCGACGCTGTCGTCAAATTAGGCCACTCGATATCCCCGCCGCGTCTTCTGGCGGAGGGTTCGAGATGCCGCGCGTTCTGCTTCTTCAACGGAGGCGCAGGTTTCGATGCTCGTCCGACCGTCCGTCCCGATCCTACCCCAGGTCCGAAAGACGGAGACCTCGCCGAACAATGTCGGCGCGGTATCGATGCAGTAAAACCGTGCCATGTTGACCTCAGGGTCGATGCGGTGCAGATGTGCCAGAGCCATGGCGGTCCTCCCCCGCACAGACTCCGCTTTGCCGCCCCTCAAGTCCAATTGCATTTCTGAATCAATCAGGGCTGTCCGATTCAGAAAGCTGATGGGTCATGGCGATGGATCGACCGGTGTTTCTTCGACAACTTCGACCCAGAGGACCCCGCGCAGGTTCTCCTCCGGCACTAGCCACACAGTCCTGAAGCGACCGCTCACGGTACGATAGCGCTCCGCGACAAGCTCCCGGTTTCCGCAGTCAATCTGCCACAGCCGACGATCGATGATCGATAGCTTGGCACTGCTTCGGACGACGTCATCCATTCCTGCCCCCAATGAACCGTTGTCGCGCTGCAGTCATGGACATGAGGTCCATCAGAACATATCTAACGACGTCAGGAGTGGTGCTTTGCTGTCGCCACGCAAACCACGAAAGGCGTTCCTGTCGATGCATGTTCTGTCCCCCGTTCTGGCTATTTCCGCGTTTGCGGCGATGTCTGTTCCCGTCAACGCGCTTGACGCCTGGACGGTCGGTGTCGAGCGTGGCCTGCCGACCTACACGCTCATCAGCGAGGCAGGTGAGGTGCGACTTGTCTGCGATCCGGATCGCGTTTTCGGGCCAACGCCCAACGGCGCGCTTGTGGTCGGCTTCGACAAAGATACGGCGCCAGACCTGGTAGTCGTGCTCGCGAATTCTGGTGAACAAGCCCGTCTTCCGGTCAAGAGCGGCATCGCCTCTCAGGCGTCGGTTGACGCAGCGGACTGGTCGAAGATGGTGGCTACCTTCCGCTCGGGCGGCGAGTTCGCGCTCGTTACAAGCGCGGACAGCCTGACCTTCGAGACAGCGCCGCTGCCCGAGCTTGCCTGCGAGTGATCGCGGGCCGTTCATCGAATTCTGTTGCATGGCCCAGGTCTATCTGACGCGTCGCGCCTCGATGAGTCGCGACGCGATGGCAGCGAGGAAGGCACCAACGATCGACGCCCGAGGCTCGATCTGCCAGGGGTCACCAAGGGCTGCATGCATGGCCCGGATCGCAGAGGCTTGGGCGTAGACGGTCATCGCTTCGCCGACCGCCATGTCTGTTGCCGACATGGCGAAGATGCGCCTCGCCTCGTCTGCATGCGCATTGATATCTTCTTCGGGCAATAGTCGCCGCAATTCCGCACGGGCTTCCTTGGCGAAGGCGCGCAGCATGTAGGCCGGGGTCACTTCGTCCGCACCTGGGATCTGCTCCAGGCGTCTCTCGGTCATCAGCGGAAGCCGAAACAGAACCACCAGCTTCTCTTTCCGCGGCTTCGAGACCACACCAGCGGAAGCCTCGGGCGGCAATGCCGGGGACGGCGGCTGATCCCTCTCCCCTTCCCCCTTCCCGGCTAATCCCGCTTCCGCCAGGGGCGAAGTTGGCAAGTCAGGGAGTTGGGCCTCGATGTTCTCCTCTGGCAGCCCCGCCTCCGGCGCTCGCCGTTCGGCGAGAATGCGCGACTGAACTTCGCGGGAAGACCGCAGCCGCGCGGCGGAGTTCTGCAAGCCCGGCTCTTCTGCCGCCGGTGAGGGTGCGACACGTGCAGGAAGGCGAAAACGGCTCATGCAGGGATCACCTCGTCGATCCCGGTCAGGACAAGTTCCGCAACTTCAAGTTGGCGGGTGATGGCGTCCCCTAACAGCCGACCGCCGGGGGCCTTGGCGTTGGCGCGGGCTGCCGGTCCGAGCGGGCCGTGGTAGCCCAGCTGTTCGAGGATCCTCGAATGCGGGACGATGACGTCGAGATGATCGAGACGCAGGATTTCCTGCAGCACGTCCTGATCGCGTTTCGGCAGTTGCGCCATTCCCCCTTCCCGGGTTGCGGCATCGATGATCTTCGGCCCGGCATCCATGACCAGGACGCGCACTGCCGGGAAGCGCTCACCTTCGGCAATCGATGCCCGGAGGTCGTCCATCCAGAGGACTGCGCGATGGGTCATTTCCCATTCGGCGTAGACGGGGCGCGCGGGGATCAGCACCAGATCGGAGATCAGGCAGAAGTCCTCAGTGTCGGTATGAGTGCCCGGTCGCGTGTCGATCACGACGAGATCGACGCCGCGCGCCTCCTCAGCTTCGAGGAGCGACAGAAGCCCTTCCAAGCTCTCGGGCGGAGAAAGGATCGCTAGACTCTCCGGCCACTCGGGCTTTTGCGCGCCCTCCCAGGCGGCCAGTTCGAAACTGTCGCGCCAGCGGCCGAGTTGGGCATTCACGTCGCCATCGATCAGGGTGACGCGGCGCCCGAGGTTGAGTGCTGCAGATGCGAGAAGCATGGCAGTCGTGGTCTTGCCCGAGCCGCCCTTGGTCTGCACGATGGTAATGACTTGCATGAAATGACGCCTCCACAAACGGTACTCGATACCCCTTGCACTGACGCCCGGCGCTCTTTCATGACGCTGCGGAAGCCGATGCGCCGAGCGCAAGCCGAGACCAAGCGAAGCCATTGTAAAGGCGTCACTAATCCGACCGGCGTCCGGTGCGCCGTTTAGGCATATGGTTGCAGGATCGTCAAATGGGATGTGCTGGAAGTTGTAACACATCGCCCGAGCCTTCATGTTTCTTAAGGATTCCCACAGCCATATGCTGCGGCGCGGCGTCTGAGCTGTCCTAAGGCGTGACCGCAATCGCGGCCGTCTGCCTTCCGGCCCGTATGACGGTTTGCATGTCTGCCTGCTTGCATAGGTAACAGGCCGCATACTTTCCTAGGAACCTGTTCGCTTGGTCGGTCCGAAGGCTGATCGGAAATGTGCCGTCGTCGGGGGACGATTCCGAACTTGACCCGCCAACCGCCTGCATGCCTACCAACCTGCCTGCCTGCCTGCCTGCCTGCCTGCCTGCTTGCCAGTTCGCCCAGTGACGGGTTGACGCTGCGCCGAACTAGCGTGGCTTCATGCCCAAACCCATTCATAGTCTGCCATCTTCCGCCATGGGCAGGCCTAAAAGCATCCGGAGAGCCATTCCCCTGCCCCTCTTCCCTTCCCGGGTAACCCATCCTTCAGACAGTCGCGCCACACCCGGCAGTTCCACCTAGTGGGAACGCAAACCTTCGCAAAACCCCAGGTTACAAGGCGCTCGACCACTTTGGTCTCGCGTCAATCGGAGGCCTGACGGCCAGGGCGCAGGGATGCAGTCGGCAGGCAAGCCGCCGACCCCTGACGCCATAATGAGTCCTCACCGGCTGTCCGGTTTCCGCAAGCGGGCTCCTCTTCGGAGGAGCGGAAACCGGCCGGTGAGGACGGTTGGCAGGAACGGTGGTGTGTGGTACATGATGCGCACTGATCTCAAAACACATGTATTGATGCAATGCCACGCTCACGCCTGACCTCTGCCGAGACTACTGCCATCACGGCGCGGCTCCTCGCTGGCGAGAGCGTTGCGGCGGTGGCGAGGTCGATGGGCCGTTCCCGCCAGGCACTGTCACGGATCAAGGGCAGCCTTGACCGGAAGGAAGTGCGGCGGCTTTCGGTGAAGCTGAACATCCGCATCACGCAAGACGAGCATGCAGCCTTTCAGGCGGTTGCCGAGGCAAGCGGCCTGACGGTCTCCGAGGCAGTCCGGCATCTGGTCAGACAGGCAAGCGATCGTCTGGCCATTCAGGTAGACGAGCTAGATGCCATCGCTGCAGCAAGACGGGAGTTGTCGGCCGTCGGCAACAACCTCAATCAGATCGCGCGCCTGGGAGCAGTCGGACGTCTGACTTGGAATGCCCGCGATGCTGCTCTCGTGCGAAAGGTTGGAGCGCGGGTCGACGACCTTGTCGAAGAAGTTGTCCACCTCCTCTCGGCGCTGAGGGCCAAGCAAGGACTTGGTGATCAAGCCTCTCCGTTCGCTATTGCCGCTGATGCTTCTGCCGAGGCGTCGAAATGACCCGGTCGCCTTCAGTCGAAGATCTGGTTCTCGGTCATGTTCTCGACGACCGTCGTCGTGGGCGGGGCGGTGGCGACGGCTCATCGTCCCGTCTCGGCACGCGCAAGGAACGCCAGACCCGGGCGCTTCTGCGAAACGCTGGTGGGCCGCGTGGCTGGCAGTCGGTCGTCAAACGCATCGCCGGTGGCAGTGCCCGAACCCCTCAGGAGCTGAAGCGCCTTCTCGACTATGTGGCCCGGGAAGAGGGGGTGCAGAGCACTTGGTGCAATCTGGCGGGATATGAGCGTGATTTCGATCCTGCCCGAACGGAGCGGACGGTCGATATCTGGTCTTCGACCTGGACAGGTGCGCCGCGTTGGGGGCATGCCGATCACATCGTCCTGAGTTTTCCGAGGGGTGTCGACGCCGAGCGCGCCGAGGTCATCGCCCGGGAATGGGGGCAGGCTGTGTTCGGGTCCGGTGAGTATGGGGATGTCTGGCGCTACGTTGCTGCCCTGCACAAGGACACTGACCATCTGCATGCGCATTTCGTGGTCGACAAGCATGGCATCGAGGAAGGACGTTTCCTGTCGATTTGTCGGCATGCCGCGTTGAACTTCGATGTGATGCGCGAGCTTCACGCCGAGATCAGCCAGTCGCACGGGTTGAACATCCTCGCCTCGTCGCGCCTCTCCCGCGGCATCATCGAGAACCCGCCGCGACAGTCCGAGCTGCGTGCCTCGCGAGAGGGTGGGAAGGTCACGCCCCCTCCCCCGCCGCCACTGTCCGACGGGGAGCGGAGCCGACGGCTTGCCGCGATGCAGGGCTTCGCCCGTGAATACGAAGCCTTGGGCGACCTCGCCGGTCTTGCCGCCGCAACCGGCGCTGAGGCGGGCACCGCTTCCTACCTTTCCCGGCTGGCCCGAGCGCTTGGCGCCTCTGCCGCCGCACTCAGACAAGGAGTTCCTCTCATGCCCGACCACTCGCTTCACGCCGAGGGAGATCCCGCCGCGCGGGTTGAGGCTGCGCGCAGCGAGATGATCGCTTCGGCCACGGAAGCCTGGGAGGCGATCCGGGCCATGGAGCCCTCAGCAGAGAGGGTCGACCTTGAACGGAGCTTTGCCGACCAAGCGCGCGCCTCGCTGAAACTCGCGCCCGACAGCATTCTCCTCGCAGAGCATGCCCACGTCGCGGACCGAAACACTGATCCTTACCACAATCCCACTCTCGCCTCGCTTGCGCGGCTGGAGCAGGGCCAGACCGAGGGGGTGTCCCTTGATGAAGGCCTGCGCGCGACCCTTGCCCATGTTCGGGACGAGATCGGCGAACGGCTGACCGCGCTCTTCTCGATCCGGGAAGATGAGCTTCGCATAGCCGGTACGTCCGTGGAGGAAATGGTCGCTCGCTTCAGCTTGGCAGAGCGCAGTGAGGGCCAGCGGGCGAGCTGGATCACTGAGCAGCCGAACACGATGCAAAACGTGTTCTGGATGGAAACGGAGCGCGCCCTCGGGCAGGAGGTCCGGGCAGAAGTCGCGGCTTTCAACCTTGCGCCAGAACTGTCAGAGGCCGTCGCGCGCGACCAGTTGCTTAACGCCGATCGCCATATGAAGCTCTCTGAGGTCCCCGCGCTGGAAGCCATCGTCGACCGCCTGCACGACATTCTGAAACCCGAGGATCTCGACCGTGTCCGGTCCGGCGATCTCGCACCGCTCAACGAGCAGGTCCGAGATCCAGCACTCCGGGCCGCCGTCGCGCATGAGTTGAAGAACGAGGGCGACCTAGGTCAGTCGAGCGAGGTCGGACCCTGGGCGGACCTCGCACGGGCGCAGCATCGCGCCGCCGAACTGGGACAGCGCGATCGCGCCGTCGAGCGTGACACCGGCCACGAACTCTGAGGACAGACCCATGCTCTCGAATCTCGACACCGCATGGCGGTATCCGCTGGCGCTGCTCCTTGGCCTGCTGACCGGTCTCTACATCGGTGGCATGCTGGCGACGATCTACGTGATTACTGCCTTCCGGGAGAGCCTCGATACGCTAAGCCCCATTGGCCCCTGGTTCCTTCGCTACGCCTGGGCCGACCTCGCCGCGCGGCCTTCGGTCCTGCAGGGCGCGCTGATCATCACCGGTGCCGTGACGGTCGCCCTGACGCTTGTCGGACTGGCCGGGGTGCATCGCGGCCGCCTCAACCAATATGACGACGCACATTTCCAGTCGCGTCGCGAGCTGACGCGCAACCATATGTTTGGAACTCTCGATCAGAACGGCTTCATCTTCGGTAAGCTCGGCCTCCCGAAATCCGACGCACCGTTTGTGATGGCGCCGCCCGACCGCTTCCCCCATGCGATGATGATCGCGCCGACGGGCCGGGGGAAGGGTGTCGGCTTCGTCATCCCGAACCTCCTCCACTTCTCGGGCTCGGCGATCATCCTCGACGTGAAGGGCGAGAACTTCGCCAAGACCTCCATCCATCGCAAGCACGGGCTCAAGAACGGTATCTGGTACTTCTCGCCCTTCGACGAAGATCGGGGGTCGCACCGCTTCAACCCCCTCGCACGGATCGCCGCCCTGCCCTCCGCCGAGCGTCAGTACACCGCGCTGAACTCGATGGCCGACCTCTTCCTCATCCCGGAAGGCGAAAGCGCCCAGAGCTTCTTCAACGCGGGCAAGCGGCTCTTCATCGCCTCATGCCTCTACGCCATTGAACAGCGCCGCCCGACTTTGGGCTTTGCCGGTGAAATCATGGCTGGTGGCGGTGACAAGAAGAAGAGCTACACGGCCATTGCCGAGACCACGAACATCCCGATCGTCTCCCGCACGTTTCTCGAAATGGCCGACGTCCCGGAAAAGACCCTCGGGGCTTATGTGTCGGTCATCCAAGGCTCCGGTCTCGAGCTTTGGAACGACCCGGCGGTAGACCGCGTGACCTCGGCCAGCGACTTCGACTTCTCAACCTTCCGCCGCGACCCCCAAAGCCTCTACATCGTCGTCCAGCCCGAGCACCTGAAAACCCTGGCCCCCCTCGTCCGTCTTCTCTTCGCGGATGCCATCGCCTCGCTGCAGCGCAGGGAGCCGGGGCATGATGAACCCCATGCTGTCATGTTCCTGATGGACGAGTTCGACCAGCTTGGCCGTCAGCCGCTTGTCCTCTCTTCCATCAAGACCATTCGCAGCTTCGGCGGCCGGTTCTTCATCATCTCCCAAACCATTCCTGGCCTCGATGACATCTATGGCGAAACTGGGCGGAGGTCCCTGCAGGGCGGGGCCGGTGTGCAGATTTATATGACGCCGCAGGATGACCGGACCGCCGAGGTCCTCTCGAATGCCTTGGGCCGATCCACCATCACCGCCGTGACCGAAAGCCAGTCGCGGGTTCGGGCGCTCGAAGATAGCGCGAACGTCAGCAGGCGTTCCGAGGAGCGGCCGTTGATTTCGGCGAACGAGGTGCTGCGGTTTCCGCTGGATGAGGTGCTGGTGCTGCCCGAGGGACAGTATCCGATCCGGGCGCGACACATCCGATACTATGAGGATCGGCACTTTGGTCCGATTGATCGAGCACGGAAGGGGAAGGCGCTGCCGACAATACAAACGGGCGGGGCGGATAGCAGGCTTGCGCCTGTCGGAAAGCTGTCAGGGTTGACTGAGTCCGCTGGACCGGCGGGCGCCGAGGTCTTCGGAGAAGCGGCACGGGTGTTTCAGGAAATTGCGAAGAGCGCCAAGCGCAGAAGGAAGGTGCCCGCTCGGGTCTGACGAGTACTTAGTTGCTGACCCGCGCCGCATCCTCTTATGGGCAGGCTTCGGCCGAGGCTGTGTGAAAACTCGGTCCAGCATTGTCGGAGCAGAACGACGTTCTCCTGCAGGCGTGACTGCGAACTTTCGTTCCCGCGCGGGCCGTCACGGACGGGCTCATGAGGAGACTGTTCTTCATAGATGCTCGAAATTGGAGTTTTCACACAGCCTCGGCCCAAAGCGGACAGTTGCTTTTCGCTGTCATGCCTTCACGGCGTTGGACTCGCCCAGTCGGTGAAAACGCTCTTTACCGGGCCTGCATCATCGCGCAGAGATTCGAACGCTACGCGGTTGGGGTGGTTCCAGGAAATTAAGAATTCGGCCGGTTGACCGTCGCGGTCATAGACAGTCGAGCGCATGGCAAGGGCACCAACCCCCGGGGCAAGGCCAAGAAGATCTGCCTCGATTTCTGGGGCGGCGGCAACGCTCACGTGGAAGTCCGAGGTCGCAAAGGTCATGCCAAAGCGTTCGCGCAAAAGGGCGTAAAGCGATGGCGCGGCGAAAACATCGGCGGCGACCAGTCCGGGAACGCGGTGCTGCGGCAAGTAGCTGGTTTCGACGCAGAAGGGCACTGCGTCCGACAGTCGAAGCCGCTTGATCACGATGACCGGTGCGCCTTCGTCTAGGTGCAGCCGGCGCGCGATATTTGCATCGGCCTGCGCCTGCTCGAAGAATAGAAGGCGCGCGCCGGGTTTATGACCGGCCTGGCCCACGACTTCCGAGATCGCCGTCGAGACCCGCTTGGACAGCGGCCGCACGACTGCGGGTTCGGGCAAGAACGTGCCTGCCGTGCCGCGGCGTTCCAGATGCCCCGCGTCAACAAGCTGGTTCAGCGCCTTGCGCACTGTCATGCGCGATATTCCGAATCGCTCGGCCAGTTCGCGCTCGGATGGAATGCGGTCGCCGTGCGACATGCCGGTTTCCAGCATGAGATTGCGCAAAAGCAAGTGCACCCGGGCCAGCGCCGACCCGGGGCGCTGTTCCTGGCTTATGAAGGCTGGGATGGGCATTTGGTATACACCGACAGCAGGGCAAGCGTTGAAATCGGCCCGATTTTCCGCCGGTAGCAGGGGCCACTTGCCCAAATTACTATACCAATGTTCCGCGCGGGGCAAACGAAAAGCCACCTTCTTCCCTGTCACGCCGCAGCGCAGCATGGGAATTCGCCGACTTCGGCAAGAAAACCGTTGCCTTGGTCCACTTGGTATGGAAACTATTATACCAATGCTAACCAAACCGGGCAAACTGGTATAGTCCGGTCAACCAACAAGGGAGAGTTCGATGAAGCACCTTCTCGCCGTGACCGCACTGGCGACCGGCATCCTGGCATCGCTGCCGGGGCTGGCCCAGGACAAGACCGTGGTCAGTTTCCTGCACAAGTTCCCCGAGCCTGAGAACATGGCCTACTTCGACGCCGCCGTGGCCGAATTCGAAGCCGCCAACCCCTCGATCGACATCGTGATGGAGGCCGTCGCGGATGAACCCTACAAGGACAAGATCCGGGTGCTGATGGCCTCGGACCAGGTGCCGGACATCTACTTTTCCTGGTCGGGCGAGTTCGGCCGCAAGTTCGCCCGCGAAGGCCGCACGCTGGACCTGACCGAGGCGCTGAAGGGCCCGGAATGGCAGGGCCGGTTCGCCGCCGCCTCGCTGGAGCCGTTCCAGTTCGAGGGCAAGCAGTTCGGCATTCCGGTGAACGTCGACAGCAAATACATGATCTACAACAAGGCGATCTTCGAAAAGCACGGGCTGGCCGTGCCGACCACTTTCGCCGAGTTCATTGCGCTTAACGACGCGCTCTTGGCGGCGGGTGAAGTGCCGATCGCCTACGGCAACCAGGCGCCTTGGGCGGCAACGCATTACATCGGCGACCTTTTCGCCAAGATGGTTCCCGACGACGTGCGTCAGGCCGACTATCAACTGCTCGCTCCGGCTGACCAGCTTTACACACATCCCGGCTATGTCGAGGCTTTGGCGCTGTACAAATCCTTCGGCGACAAGGGCTATTTCAACAACGGCGCCAACGCGATCTCGCATCAGCAAGCGCGGGGTGCGTTCATCGCCGGCCGGTCGGCGATGGTCTATCTCGAGCTGGTCGAGTTCTACATGCTGGCCGACACCCCGGTGGCCGAACAGGGGTGGGGCTTCTTCCCGATGCCGCCGATGGAAGGTGCCGCGGGCCGCAACGACCTTTTGACCGGGGCGCCGGACGGATTCCTGATCTCGTCCAAGACAGAGCATCCTGACGAGGCGCTGGCATTCTTGAACTTCATCACCTCGCCGGAACAAGCGGCAAAGTATGTGTCGACGACTGGGATGACGTCCGCGGTGATTGGGTCGGTCACGGAAGCGACCACCACGCCGGAAACTCTTGCGGGCCTCAAGGCGCTTGAAGATGCCGCCGGGATGGCGCTCTGGCTGGACACGGACATGGACACCGCCTCGGCCAACGTGATCCTCGCCGCGGGACAGGGCCTTCTGTCGGGTGATGAGACGCCGGAAGCCGTGATGGAAAAGGTGCGCGCCGCGGCCAAGGAAACGCTGGCCCAGCGGTAAGCTCCCACGCTGGACCGACGCCGGGCGACCAGCAGGTCGCCCGGCCCATTTCCCCCTCTCCCACAGGACTGACCGATGACCGACAGGTCCGATCATAACCGAGCGACGTGGCGGCAAAGCCTGCAGGGCTGGCTTTGGGTCGCCCCGGCACTGCTGTTCCTGGTGATCTTTGTCTACGGACCGGCGCTGACGAACATCCGCTTCAGCATGTTCTCCTTCTCGGCCATGTCGCTGGACTGGGACTTTGTCGGCTTCGACAACTACCTGCGCCTGTGGAACGATCCAAAATTCATGACCGCGCTGACCAACAATGCGATCTACGCGGTGATCTCGGTCTCCTGTCAGGTCGGCATTGCGCTGGTGCTGGCCGCCGTGCTGGAGGCGCGGATCTTCCCTGACTTCTCGGCCAACCTGTTCCGGACCGCGCTGTTCCTGCCGTCGATTCTTCCCGTGGTCGTCGTTGGTCTGGTCTGGCAGCTCCTCCTCACGCCGACCACCGGCCTGATCGACCAGATCCTTTGGGAGACCGGGCTGGCCAGCTGGTCCAAGGCCTGGCTGGGCGAGCCGGATACCGCCATCTTCGCGGTGATCTTCGTCAGCCAGTGGCAGTGGACCGGCTACATCATGGCCCTTTTCATGGTCGCCATCCGCGCCGTGCCGCGCGATCTTTACGAGGCGATGGAGATCGACGGCGCCTCGGGCATCCAGCAGTTCTGGCACATTACCGTCCCCGGCGTGCGCGAGACGATCCTGATCGTCACCATCATCACCATCCTCGGCTCGCTCAAGGTGTTCGACATCGTCTGGGTGATGACGGCTGGCGGCCCGAACCATTCCTCCGAGGTGCTGGGCACCATGATGTACCGTGCCGCCTTCCGCGACGACATGATCGGATATTCGTCAACCATCGCCACGGTGATCTTCTTCATCGCGCTGACCATCGGTCTGGTGCAGATCAAGCTGCAGAAGGACCGCTGACATGGCCGCCGCGCGTTCCATTCCCGTCCTTGCCGTGCTGAACCGCGTCCTCCTCTGGGCCGTGTTCCTGACACTGGCGGTGGTCTGCGTCTATCCAATGGTCTGGCTGTTCCTGAACGCCTTCAAAACCACCAACGACATGTTCGCCGCCACCTGGGGCCTGCCGAAGGTCTGGCACTGGGAGAACTTCTCGACCGCCTGGAATTACGGCATCTCGCGCTACCTGCTGAACTCGCTGATCGTCACGACGGCCACTGTCGTGATCGAGTTGGCGCTGGCCACGATGGCAGCTTACGCGCTGGTCGTCCTGAACTTCCGGGCCAAGGCCGCGATCTACACGCTGATCCTGGGGGGCGCGATCCTGCCGCCCGAGGTCAGTCTGATCCCGCTCTTCCGCGTGATGGCCGAGACCGGGCTTTATAACACCTATTTCGCGCTGATCCTGCCCAACGTGGCCTTCGGCCTGCCCTTCACCACATTCCTGATCCGCGCCTACATGACCGGCATCCCGGGTGAGCTGCGCGAGGCGGCGCTGATGGACGGCGCGGGCGAGGCGCGCATCTTTGCCGAGGTCTACCTGCCGCTTTGTCGCCCGATCCTCGCTTCGGCCGGCCTGATCTCGGCGATGCGGGTCTGGAACGAGTTTATCTTCGCGCTGACCTTCGTCGAAAGCGACTCCGTCAAGACCGTGACCATCGGCGTGATGAGTTTTGCCGTCGCCCTGCGCGCCGATTGGGGCGTGCTGATGGCTGGCCTCGCCCTGTCGATCCTTCCCATCCTTGCGACCTTCCTGGTCATGCAGCGCCAGTTCGTCGGCGGTCTGACCAGCGGCGCCGTCAAATGAGCTCGTCCATGTCCTACATGCAGATCAAGGGTATCGCCAAACGCTACGGCACCTATGAGGCCGTGCGCGGCATCGACATCGACATCGCCGAGCGGGAGTTCGTGGTGATCGTCGGCCCGTCGGGCTGCGGCAAGTCCACGCTTCTGCGGATGATCGCGGGGCTGGAGACGATCAGCCGGGGAGATCTGGTGATCGACGGCCAGCGGATGAACGATGTGCGCCCAGCCGATCGGGGCATCGCGATGGTGTTCCAGTCCTACGCACTTTACCCGCACAAGACCGTTGAACAGAACATGGGCTTCGCGCTGAAGGTCGCGAAGACGCCGAAGGACGAGGCCGCCCGCAAGATCGCGCGTGCGGCGGAAATCCTGCAACTTGGCCCCCTGATGAAGCGGCTGCCGAAGGAGCTGTCCGGCGGCCAGCGCCAGCGCGTCGCCATCGGCCGTGCCATCGTGCGCAACCCCAAGGTCTTTCTGTTTGACGAACCGCTGTCGAACCTTGACGCCAGCCTGCGGCTGCAGATGCGGATCGAACTGGCACAGCTGCACCGCGAATTGCAGGCGACCATGGTCTACGTCACGCACGACCAGATCGAGGCGATGACGCTGGCCGACAAGATTGTCGTCCTCCGTGACGGGCTGGTCGAACAGATCGGCGCACCGCTGGAAATCTACCGCCGCCCGGCCAACACCTTCGTCGCGGGCTTCATCGGCAGCCCGAAGATGAACCTGTTGAAAGCCCGCGTGGTGGCGATCGAGGCCGGCCGCGCCCGCGTCGATGCCGCAGGTCTGCTTTGCGACGTGACCGTGGATCATCTGCCGGCCGTGGGCGCTGAGGTCACGCTTGGCATCCGGCCCGAGCATCTTGCGGCCGGACCCGGAGCATCGGTGCAGGTACAGGCCAGCGAACGGCTTGGCGGGGTGACCTATGCTTATGCCCGCCTTGCCGACGGCCAGCCCGTGACCGTGCAGCTGGACGGCGAACATGACTTCGCCACCGACGGCGGTCTGACAGTGCAGCCCCAGCCGGGCCGCGCACACCTCTTCTCTGGCGACAGCGGCCTTCGGCTCTGATCCGCCCAACTGGTTCTCGAAAGGAATGACCATGCTGAACTTCGATCCCGCCCGCTTCCTGCGCATCCAGACCGGAACCGTGACCATTGCCCGCGACCTTGGCGCACTGGTCGGACGGCTGGTGGCTGAAGGGGCCGACAGCCTGTTCTTCATGGGCTCGGGTGGGGCGGGCATCCTGATGCAGCCCGCGGCCGACCTGATGCGCCGGGCCTCAAAGCTCCCCTGCCACAACGTCCTTTGCGCCGAGATTGTGCTGACCGGCCATGTGGCGCTGGGGCCGAAGTCGGTGGTCGTCATGCCGTCGCTGTCGGGCACCACGAAGGAAAGCATCGCGGCGATGGACTATGTGAAGGCACGCGGGGCCACCGTGATCTCGATCACCGGCCACGCCGAGACGCCGCTGGCCAAGGGGGCCGACCACAGTTTCGTCAACTTTGCCGAGGATGATACCTCGTGCGAGATGTTCTACGTCACGTCGCTGGTCGCGGCCCTGGCCGCAATGCAGGCACGGGGCGAGCGGTCGGACTATGACCGGATCATCGCTGAACTGGCCGGACTTCCCCAGCAGCTTCTTGCAGTGAAACAGGCGTTCGAGTCGCGCGCCGATGCGCTGGCGCGGGCGATTGCGGCTGATGGCTGGCACATCATCACCGGATCGGGCGCCGCCTGGCCCGAGGCCTATTACTACGGCATGTGCATCCTGGAAGAGATGCAGTGGATCCGCACCCGGCCGGTCCATGCCTCGGACTTCTTCCACGGCACGCTGGAGCTGGTGGAGAAAGGCGTCTCGGTCGTGGTCTTCGCGGGCGAGGATGAAACCCGCCCGTTGACCGACCGCGTGATCGCCTTTGCCAAGGGCTATACCGACAAGCTGACGGTGCTGGATACCCGCGATCTTGCGACCACCGGCCTTTCGCCGGACCTGCGGGCGCTGCTGGCCCCGGCGCTTCTCGCAACCGTGCTGGAGCGGCTTTCGGCGCATCTTGAGGTCATGCGCGACCATCCGCTGGTCACGCGCCGTTACTACAAGCGCGTGGCCTACTGAGATGGATGCCTTCCAAGGACACAGCGACACCCCCCTCTGGCGGGCCGAAATGGCCTTGCCACCGGTGCCGCCTGCGCAGGTAGAGCCGCGCGAGGATGTGCTGGTGGTAGGCTCGGGCTTCACCGGCCTGCACACCGCGCTGCATCTGGCGCGCGGTGGGCGACAGGTCGTGATCTGCGACGCTCGCGAGATCGGGTGGGGCTGCTCCACCCGGAACGGCGGGCAGGTTTCCTCGGAAATGAAGCCAGACCTCGACGACTTCATCAAGAAATACGGTGAGGATCGAGCCCGCCGCATCCTGTCGACAGGGATCGAAGCGCATCGTCACCTGCGGTCCTTCGTGGCGGAGGAAGGTATCGCCTGCAACTACAGCGTCTGCGGCCATTTCATCGGCGCGCACCGGCCTGACCGGATGGAGGGGCTGCGCCACTTCCTGCGCCAGAACGCCCGCCTTGGGGTCGAGGGCGAGGAGATCCCGAAGGCCCGCGTCAGCGACTTCGTCGCCTCGCCACAGTTTCATGGCGGCGTGCATCTGCCCGACTGGGCCAGCCTGCATCCCGGCCGTCTGGTCGCCGAACTGGTTCGGCTTTGCCTTGCGGCTGGCGTGCGCTTCGTACCGCATACCCGAGTCTTGAAGATCGAGGATCATGTCGATCACATCACCTGCCTGGCCGGAGACCGAGCAGTGCGCGCAGCGCATCTGGTGATGGCGACCGACGGCTACACCGACGGCGCCTCGCGCTGGATGCGGCGGCGGGTGGTCTCGCTGGCCTCGGTGGTGACAGCGACCGAAGCGATGGACCCGGCGGCGGTGCGTGCGCTCTACCCCCGGGCCTCGATGGTCTATGACACGCGGATGAACGTGACCTATCACCGGCCCTCGCCCGATGGCGACCGGGTGATGATCGGAACGGTGGTTCCGGTGGACGTGAACAACGTCGCGGCCTGCCTGCCGCGCGTGCGCCGCAACATCCTGCGGCTTTTCCCGCAGCTGGAGGGCGTGAAGATCGCCCATGTCTGGACCGGCTGGGTCGGTGCGACCTTCAGCCACCTGCCGCATGTCGGGATGCACGGGCGCATGGGCTATGCCATCGGCTACAACGGCACCGGCGTTGCCATGTCGTCCTACCTCGGGATGAAGCTGGCGCAGAAGATGCTGGGCAAGGGCGGCGAGACGGCCCTTGACGGGCTGGAACTGGAAACGCGCCCCTTCTTCCACGGTCAGACCTGGTATCGCCGCCCGGTCCTTGCCTGGCATGATTTGAAAGACAACATGGCATCGCGTGGGGCGACGATCGGATGACCGCGTTCGACCTGATAGCCCTTGGTGACAACTGCATCGACCGGCTGACCGGCGCGGTGACGGCCGACCTCGTCGGGGGCAACGCGGTGAACGTCGCGGTGCAGGCGGCGATGCTGGGCCTTCGCACGGCCTATTGCGGCTCGGTCGGCCCGACAGGAGAAGCCGACGGCGACCGGGTGCTGTCCGCAGTGGCTGCAAAGGGTGTGGATGTCTCTCTCGCCGATAGACGGGGGTCGGCAACGTCGGTCACGCGTCTGAACGTTGCCCCCGACGGAAACCGCACCATCCTGACCGAGGATTTCGGGGCTTGCGCGGGCTGGGTGCCCGATGCCGCGCGTCTGCGTACGCTCAAGGCGGCCCGCCATGTCCATATCGGCTGGCTGCAGGACGGCGGCCATGCGCGCCGGGTTCTGGCGCGCGACGGGGTCAGCCTGTCGCAGGATGTCTCGGTGAATGCCGCCCCGGAGGATCTGGGGGTCGAGGGGCTGGCCATCGCCTTCGCCTCGCTGCCCGAAGATCAGGCCGACCGGGCTGAATCCCGCGCGGCCGACCTGGTGGCGCAGGGCGCGAAGGGTGCCGTCGTGACCCTGGGCGCGCGGGGCAGCCTTGCCCTGATCGGCGGCCAGACCTGGCGCGCCGAGGCGCCACGGATCAGCCCGGTAGATACCACCGGCGCGGGCGATGCCTATATCGCGGGTTTTCTCGCCGCGCGTCTGAACGGGGCCGACGTGCCCATGGCCATGGCAGCGGGCCACACCTGCGCTGCCGCATGCTGCGGCCATCCGGGGGGCTTTCCCCAGTAGCGCCCGACCCATTGCCGACCTGCCGCCCCCGGAACGCCGTTTCCGGGACCGGCCCAACCTTGCCTGATGAGAGGACCAGATGACCGACAAACCCTTCCCGACCGAGGCGCAGATCGCCGCCGCATTGGCCGCCGCAAAGGCACGGCCCGAGTTGACCGAAATCTACTTCGTCGCCTGTGGCGGATCTTATGCGCTTATGCTGCCGAATCAGTATGCGGTCGACCGTCACGCAAAAACCATCGCCGGCCACGCGTTGAACGCCGCCGAGTTCATGGCCCGCAACCCGGCACGGCTGGGGCCAACCTCGGCTGTGATCCTGTGTTCGCACTCCGGCACCACGCCGGAAACGGTCGAGGCGGCGCGCTTCGCCCGTGCCAAGGGCGCGCTAACCATCGCGCTGACCAATCTGCCCGGCAGCCCGCTGGATGAAGCGGTCGAGTTCCCAGTCTATTACACCCACGCGCCCAAGACCTTTGCGCCCGACCATTCCCCCGCCGTCATGGCCCGACTGACCTTCGGCATCATGGGCGTGCGCGAAGCGAACCCACTGGCGCAAAAGGTGGAAAAGGCACTGACCGCCCTTCCGGCCCTGATCGACACCGCCATCGCCGCCCACACAGACCGCATCGCCACCTTCGCCGAAGCCATGAAACGCGAGCCGGTGATCTACACGATGGGTGCCGGGGCCAACTATGCCACGGCCTACTCGTACGCGATCTGCATCTTCCAGGAGATGCAGTGGATCCATTCCGCCGGCATCCACGCGGGCGAATACTTCCACGGACCCTTCGAGATCACCGATTTCGACGTGCCCTTCATCGTGCTGCGCGGCCTGGGTGCCAGCCGCAAGATGGACGACCGGGGGCTGGATTTCGTGACAAAGTACAGCCAGCGCGTGACCACGCTCTGCGCCGAGGAACTGGGCCTCGGCGTGATCGATCCCGAAGTGGTGGAACATGTCGAACACATGGCCTTCGGCACCCTGCTGCGGGTCTATTGCGACAAGCTGGCCGACAGCCGCGGCCATCCGCTGACAGTGCGGCGCTACATGTGGAAGATGGACTATTGACGCGGGACCGGGGGCGGGCCAGTCCTGCCCCCCATTTCCAGACGGAGCCAAGATGACGGACGGGCTGCTCTGCATCGGCGACAATGTCGTCGACCTCTACCTCGACCGGGGCGTGTTCTTCCCCGGCGGCAATGCGCTGAACGTGGCCGTCCTGGCGCGCCGCTTCGGCCTGTCCGACGTGACCTACATGGGCATCATCGGCAATGACCGCGAGGGCGACCACGTCCGCGCCTGCATGGAGGCCGAAGGCCTGCCCACCGCCCATCTGCGCCGGGTAGAAGGGCCTAATGGCAAGGCGCAGGTCACCCATGCTGCCGACGGAGACCGGGTCTTCGTCGCGTCAAACCGGGGCGGCATCCGGCGCAAGCTGATGCTCCGGATGGACGAGGATGACCTCGCGCTGATCGCCGCCACGGGCCATGTCCATTCCAGCTGCTTCAGCTATCTGGAACCGGAACTGCCCCGCATCCGTGCCGCCGCGCGCGGGGTGTCGTTCGACTTCTCCACTCTGCACGACCCGGCCTATCTGGCGCAGGTTTGCCCGCATGTCTCGACGGCTTTTCTGTCAGGAGCAGGGCTGGCCGACGTGGCAGTGTCAGAGCTGATCGCGCGGGTCCTCGACCTTGGACCGGACACCGTTTGCGTGACGCGCGGAGACAAGGGGGCAATCTGGGCCAATGGTCAGACCCGCATCGAACAGCCAATTGTGCCCGCCACGGTGGTCGACACTATGGGCGCAGGCGATGCCTTCATCGCTGGCTACCTTGTGGCGAGATTTCGCGGAGATACTCCAGAACAGGTTCTCCAATATGCTGCATTCTGCGCAGCGAAAGCCTGTGGATGGGAAGGCGCATGGGGCTATCCCCTCGCAGACAATCCATAGCCCGCGGCCGAAGTCGTTGACACTGCTATGCCGCCCTACAGCCGTTCGGCGGTTCGGGCCCACAGCGAGTTGGACCCACCGACGCTGGGCGAAGATACTTTTGAACGCCTACGTATTCTAGGTGCGAAGGACCGCTCTCCGACCGTTTTCGCCCCAAAGAGTGAGAGGAGTGCCGGTTTCCCGGTGATGGGTTGAAGGTTGGGAGAGTGGCTCCCGGCGCCCGTCGCGGGAGATAGCCGATGGGCGTTGTGGAAGTTCTGGATCCGGTCGCACCGGCGCGGGCTGGTGGCTGGAAGGTGGATGTCAGCCGGGGTGAACGGAATGGGCGGGTGTCGTCCGAATGGTTCAACCGGCCCGATGATGAGCGGTATCTGTCGCTCGATGATCTCTGGGCGAATGTGAAGGGCCGGTCCGAGCGCAGCCGCAGCCGGGTGGTGCAGACGGCGGATATCCGAGTCGAGGCTGCGCGCGACAGCGCTGAGCGGTTGCACCTGATCCTGCCGAAGGCGCATGAACCGGTGGCGCCCACGCATTGGGCCTTTGGCCAGCTTGCCAGCATCGTCGGCGCGCCTGCCTCTTACCTGCGCCAGTTGCCCGCACCACTGGCGGGCATCAACCTGCAGTACGGCCTGACCAACCACCGCGCCGAGCAGGTGAAGACCTTCGAGACCGAGGATGGCCGCACCGAACTGCGCGCGGTGACCGGCCCCGACTATGGCCGCATCCATGACCACGAACTGGTTGAAGCGGTGCAACGTATCGCGGGTAACGGCACCGGTGACACGCGCTGGAAGGTGCCGGGCGTGCTCGACTGGTCGACCGGGGTCTACAACCCCGATGTCGAAATCAGCCGCGATACGACCACGCTCTACGCATCCGACCGCGATGTCTTCCTGTTCCTCGTCGACGATCACAACCCGATCGAGGCGGGTCGGCTGCCCGACGGCTCCCCCGATCTTTACTTCCGGGGCTTCTACTGCTGGAACTCCGAGGTGGGGGCGAAGACCCTTGGCATGGCGAGTTTTTATCTGCGGGCGGTGTGCCAGAACCGCAACCTCTGGGGCGTCGAGGATTTTCAGGAGATCACGATCCGCCACTCGAAATATGCCGCCTCGCGCTTTGCCCAAGAGGCGGCACCAGCACTGACTCGGTTTGCCAATTCCTCGCCGCAGGGTTTCGTGAACGGAATCAAGGCGGCGCGGCAGCAGATCGTGGCGCGGACGGACGAGGACCGGGATGACTTCTTGCGCAAGCGCGGCTTCTCTAGGCCCGAGTCCGCCAAGATCATCGAGAAGGTCCTGATGGAAGAGGGCCGCCCGCCCGAGAGCATCTTCGACTTCGTGCAGGGCATCACGCGGCTTGCGCGCGACAAGACCCAGCAGGACGCCCGCCTCGACATGGAGGGGCGTGCCAAGAAGCTCCTCGACCGGGTCGGCTGAGGCCACGTGTCATCCGCTTGACCGCCCAAGCCCGTTGGGCGGTCAGCTTTCCTCCAATTGCGCCGGCGGCCCGCCCTTCGACAGGGCAGGGGCGTCGGCGTTTTCATTTTTCGGAGACCCCCCCGTGACCCCGCATGAAGAAACCGTCATCCTCAAGGCCCGCGAAATCCTCGGGCGCTATCTGAACCAGAACCCAGTCCTCGGCAATTGGCAGGCTGTTCGCGATTACTGTGCGGTGGCCGTACGCGGCGAGGTGGAGCGCTTCCATGTCCTCTACCTCGACCGACGCAATCGCGTCATCTCGGACGAGCAGCTTTCGATCGGAACCGTGGACCATGTCCCGGTCTATCCGCGCGAGATCATCAAGCGGGCGCTTATGTTGAACGCAAGTGCCCTCATTGTGGTCCACAACCACCCCTCCGGTGATCCGACGCCTTCCGAGGCGGATATCACCATGACGAAGGAAATCCAGAAGGGCTGCAAGTATCTCGGGCTGACCCTGCATGACCACATCATCGTAGGTGGTGGCCAGGAACTTTCGCTGCGGGGCTTGGGCAAGTTGTGACCCTTCCTTCAGATCAACACCTCCCGCCACCCCTTCGAGGAAGAGGGCGGCGGTTTGGTCTTTGACGCTTGAGGCGGGGAGAGAGGCTTCCCGCACCGTCGGAGACATCATCAATGTTCGACCTTCCCCTTCCGGCCCTGTCTGCGCCGTTTCCGGCTGGCTTCGTGCCAGACATCGCGCACAGCACTTCTGACCCCTCGCTGCCCTTTTCCCTGACGCTGCCGGATTGCTACCCTGCGGCTGCGATGTCGGGAGAGGCGCGTCCTCGGATCATCGGCCATTTTTCGACGCTGGCCGAAGCCATGCGGGGCGCGATCAAAATGGCGGACGAAATGGAGCCTGATGCTGCACCGCG
>Ga0209571_1000614_pt1 | contig 31812 bp, 35 predicted proteins | sample EBPBio102011_DNA_FD_185866 | JGI IMG/M metagenome (GOLD analysis project Ga0209571, IMG submission 185866) | Wastewater treatment Type I Accumulibacter community from EBPR Bioreactor in Madison, WI, USA - Reactor 1_1/10/2011_ DNA (SPAdes)... | ecosystem: Engineered > Bioreactor > EBPR >... | reverse complement strand
CGGTCCCAGCGCAGAAGATCGGCGATCGTGCGGATGCCCGCCGCCTCCAGCGCCGCCTGCGTCGCCGTGCCGACGCCCCAGATGATCCGCACCGGTCGCGCCGCCAGAAAGCCCTGGGTCTCGGCCCGGCCGATCACCGAAAAGCCGCGCGGCTTGTCCAGATCGCTGGCGATCTTGGCCAGGAACTTGTTGTGTGACAGGCCGATGCTGCCGGTCAGGCCCAGCTCCTCCTCCATCCGCTTGACCAGCCGGGCCAGCACCACAGCGGGCGGCGCGCCATGCAGGCGGTCCGTTCCGGTCAGGTCGAGAAAGGCCTCGTCCAGCGACAGGGGTTCGATGGCGGGGGTCAGCACCTCCATCATCGCGCGGATGGCGCGGCTGGCCTCGACATAGGCCGCCATGCGCGGTTTCACCACCGTCGCCTCGGGGCACAGTTTCAGCGCCTGGAACATCGGCATGGCCGAGCGCACGCCCTTGATCCGCGCCAGATAACAGCAGGTCGACACCACCCCGCGCGTGCCGCCGCCGACGATCACCGGCAGGTCGCGCAGGGCCGGATTGTCGCGCTTTTCGACGCTGGCATAGAAGGCGTCGCAATCCATATGCGCGATGGACAGGCCGTCCAGTTCCGCATGGGCCAGCACGCGCGGCGACCGGCAGGCCGGGCAGCGGGGTCCGGTCTGGAAACGGGTCAGGCAGTCGCGGCACAGGGCTTGCATGATGGCGGCATGTTACGCGCCCGGCGCCTTGAACGCCACGTCCTCTGCGGGCGCGGCAAAATCCCCGGCAGCCGCCACAACCTATCGCGACACCCGCCCTATACATCCCCGGCGAAACCGTGTAGGGGCCTGCGGATGGCCTGAGGATTCCCAGGATCGCGCCCGTATGGGAGGGGTGCGATGGGGGCGATGAGGCCTGTTTTTGGCTTTATCGTGTGGGCCCGTGGCGGCCCCGGACAGGAAAAAGATGAACGATCTGGCATTGGCCGGGCCGCTGCAAGCGGCTTTGGCGGACAAGGGCTATGCGACGCTGACCCCCGTGCAGGAGGCAGTGATCAAGGAAGACACGGCAGGCCGCGACCTTCTGGTCTCGGCGCAGACCGGCTCGGGCAAGACGGTGGCCTTCGGCCTTGCGATCTCGCCCGAGGTGCTGGGCGGCGTGGACCGGCTTCTCCCGGCTGAAAAGCCCATCGCCCTGGTCGTCGCGCCGACGCGCGAGCTGGCCTTGCAGGTCAAGGCCGAATTCGAATGGCTTTATGGCCCTGCCGGGGTGCAACTGGCATCCTGCGTCGGCGGCATGGACTATCGCACCGAACGCCGGGCGCTGGATCGCGGCGCGCATATCGTCGTCGGCACGCCGGGCCGGTTGCGCGACCATATCGAGCGCGGCTCGCTTGACCTGACCGAGGCCCGCGCCGTGGTGCTGGACGAGGCGGACGAGATGCTGGATCTGGGCTTTGCCGAAGATCTGGAATTCATCCTTGGCTCGGCCCCGGAAACCCGCCGCACGCTGATGTTCAGCGCCACCGTGCCCAAGGAAATCGAAAAGCTCGCCCGCACCTTCCAGCGCGATGCGCTGCGCCTTGTGGTCCAGGGCGAGACGCGCCAGCACGCCGACATCGCCTATCAGGCGCTTTCGGTGCAGGCGCGCGACAAGGAACACGCGATCTTCAATGTGCTGCGCTTCCACGAGGCGCAGACCGCCATCGTCTTCGCCAAGACGCGGGCCAATGTGAACCACCTGTTTGCCCGCATGATCAACCGCGGCTTCCAGGCCGTCGCCCTGTCGGGCGAGCTGACCCAGTCAGAGCGGATGCATGCGCTTCAGGCGCTGCGCGATGGCCGCGCCCGGGTCTGCATCGCGACCGATGTGGCCGCCCGCGGCATTGACCTGCCGGGTCTGGAACTGGTGATCCATGCCGATCTGCCGACCAATTCGGAAACCCTGCTGCACCGTTCGGGCCGGACGGGCCGGGCCGGGCGCAAGGGGACCTCGGTCCTGATCGTGCCGCCCGCAGAATACCGCAAGGCGCAACGCATCCTGCAAGGCGCCAAGGTCGAGGCGGCCTGGGGTTCGCCCCCCGGCGCCGATGATGTTCAGGCGCGCGAGGATGAGCGGCTGATGGAACATCCGATGCTGGCGCAGGGTGCGGGCGATGAGGCCGACATGGCCGGGGCGCTTCTGGAGCGCTGGGGCGCCGAGGCGATCTCGGCGGCTTTCGTGCGGATGTGGCGGTCTGGCCGCAGCGCGCCCGAAGTGCTGTCCGACGCGCTGCCCCCGGCCGCGCCGCAACCGCCGCGCGAACGCGGGGCCTTTGGCCCGGCGGTCTGGTTCCGCCTGACCGTGGGCCATACCGGCCGCGCCGAGGCGCGTTGGCTCTTGCCGAAGATCTGCGATGCCGGCGGCATCACCAAGGACGGCATCGGCGCGATCCGGGTGCAGCAGGATGAAACCTTCGTGCAGATCGCCGAGAACCAGGCCGGGCGCTTTGGCGCGGGGCTTGAGATCGAGCCGGGCCTGTCGATGGAAAAGCTGGAGGGCGAGCCGGATATGAGCCGCCCGCAGCGCAGCTATGAACCGCGCAGCCCGCGTGTCGGCGCGGCATCCGAAGGCCGCGCGCCCGAGCGGCGCGAGAAGGCGCCCTACAAGCCCAAGCCCGCCCGTATCGTCGAGGAAGACGGCGGCGAGACCGAGGCCTCGCCGGCCCGCAAGGCTTGGCCGCGCCCGTCAGAGCGCGAGGCGCGCAAGCCCTGGGCCGATCGCGACGCGGGCGATGCGCCGAAAAAGCCCTGGCGCAAGGCCGAGGACGCCGCCCCGCGCGAAGGCGGCTACAAGCCCCGCAGCGAAGGCGGCTACAAGCCGCGGGCCGAAGGCGATTACAAGCCGCGCGCCCCGCGTGGCGAGGGTGAGTACAAACCGCGCGCGCCGCGTGGCGAAGGCGAATACAAGCCCCGTGCCCCGCGCGCGGCGGGCGAGGGCGAAGGCGGCAAGCCCGCCTATCGCTCGACCGGGTTCAAGTCGCATGGCGGCAAGGACGGCCCGGGCCGGGCGACGGGCTACAAGAGCCATGCCGCCGAAGGGGGCGCCTCGCGGGGCGAGGGCCGTCCCTATACCCCGCGCGAGGGCAAGCCTGCGGGCGACCGCCCCTATGGCAAGCCCGCCGGGGCACGGCCGGAAGGCGGCAAAAGCTGGGGATCGAAGTCGCAGGGGGACAAGCCCTATGGCGCGAAATCCTTTGGCGCCAAGCCCGCGGGCAAGCCGGCCCGTCCGGCGGGCGATGCCAAGGACACCTCCAAGCGCTTTACCCCGCCGAAAAAGCCGCGCGGTTAAGAGCTGTTGAGCGACAGACAGAAAAGGCCCCTCGCCCCCGGCGCGGGGCCTTTTTCTATTCCGGCAACAGGGCCGCCAGAATCTGCGAATGCAGCGCGGGCGGCGCGCAAAGCGTGCCTTCGGCCTCGGGGATCGTGGCGTTGAAGGCAATCGCCTGACCGTGCCGGTCGGTCACCACCGCCCCTGCCCGTTCCGCGATCAGCGCCCCTGCCGCGATGTCCCATTCCCGCGCCCCGCGCAGCGTGATCATTGCATCGAACCGCCCCTCGGCCACCAGGCACAGCCGCCAGGCCAGCGAGGCGCGGAAGCTGCGCTTCACCTCGGGCACGCCCTGCGGCCACAACTCGGGCGCCATGGTCGGCCGGGTCGCCAGCACATCCGCGCCCGCAAGCTCGGCCCGGGCGGAAACCGCCAGAACGGCCCCGTCGCGCCGGGCCGGGCCATCGGCGGTGCCGCTGTAGGTCCGCGCCATCGCGGGCAGATGCACCACGCCCGCCAGAACCCGGCCGCCTTCCACCAGCGCCAGCGAGACGGCAAACGCCTCTTCCCCGGCCAGAAAGGCGCGGGTGCCGTCGATCGGGTCAAGGATGAACACCCGCCGCGCCGCCGCCCGCGCCGCCTGTTCCTCGATCCCGTCCGGGCTTTCCTCGGACAGCCAGCCATAGTCTGGCCGTTCCGCCGCCAGCAGCACGCGCAGCGCCGCATCCACCGCCAGATCGGCTTCGGAAACCGGGCTGGCATCCGCCTTGTCCCAGGCCTTGGGGTCGCGCCGCCAGAAGCCCAGCGCGATCTTGCCCGCGGCCTCGGCCGCCTGAACCAGCAGCGCCAGTTCTTCCTCGGGTGAAGGATCAGGCCCCGGCAAGGGTCATCCCGTCGATCAAGAGGCTGGGCACCCGCATCGCCAGATGGGGCCGCGCGTCATTGGCGGGCACGATCCGGCGCAGCATGTCGCGCAGGTTGCCCGCGATGGTGCATTCATTCACCGGATGGCTGATCCGCCCGTCCTGCACCCAGAAGCCCGCGGCCCCGCGCGAATAATCCCCCGTCGTGGCGCTGATCGTCGATCCGATCATCGAGGTGACCAGAAGCCCCGTCCCCATCTGCGCGATCAGGTCTTCGCGGCTGGCGGTCCCCGGCGTCAGTTCCACATTGGTGATGCCGGGCGAAGGTGGCGCCGAAGGGCCGCGCGCGGCATTCGCGGTCGAGGTCAGGTCCAGCCGCCGCGCGGTGGCCAGATCCAACAGCCAGCTTGCCAGACGCCCGTCCTGCACCAGCGCCTTGGCGCGGGTTGGCAGGCCCTCGGCATCGAAGGGGCGCGAGGCGGAACTGCGGACCCGCAGCGGGTCTTCGACCAGCGACAGCCCGTCGGGCAGCACAGGCTTGTCCATCAGGTCGCGCGCCCAGGATGCGCCGCGCGCGATGGCGCTGCCATTGATCGCGCCCAGAAGATGCCCGATCAGCGAAGCCGCGACCCTTTCGTCATACAGGACGGGGTAGGTGCCGGTCGGCGGCTTGACCGCGCCCAGCCGCTCCAGCGCGCGGGTGGCGGCGCGCTGGCCGATTTCCTCATGCCCAGGCAGGTCGGCGGCGAAGATGCGCGCCTCGCCCGCGTAATCCCGCTCCATCGCCGTGCCGCTGCCGCAAAAGGCGGTGACCGAGCGGGAATGCGACGTGCGCCCATAGCTGCCGGAAAATCCGTTCGACTGGGCGATGGCGATGGCGCGGCGCGAAAAGGCGGCCGAAGCCTCGGCCTGGGTGATGCCCTGCTCCGACAGGGCCGCCGCTTCCAGCGCCCGCGCCGCCGCTTCCAGCGCGCCCGCCGCCGGATCGGCGCTGCCGTCTTCCAGCTCCAGCGCCGCCATATCCCAGCCCTGCGCCAGTTGCGCCGGATCGGCCAGCCCGGCGCTGGGGTCTTCCGGGGCCTCGCGCGCCATGGCGACGGCGCGTTCCGCCAGCGCCGACAGCGTTGCCGGTGAAGTATCCGAGGCCGAGACGCAGGCCTGCCGCCCGCCGATCAGCACCCGCAGGCCCAGATCGGTGCCCTCGGCGCGCTCGGCCTGTTCCAGCTTGCCCTGGCGGATGTCGATCGACAGCGAGGTCCCCGCGACCGCCATGGCATCGGCGGCTTCGGCCCCGGCTTTCAGGGCGGCCTGCATCAGGGCCTGGGCAAGGGCGGGCAGGGCGGTGTCGGTCATCATCTTCCTTCCGGGGTCTGCCGGTCAGAGGTAGCCCCGCCCCAGGCCCTGTGCAAGGCACGGCGCTATTTTATGCGCTGGCCGTTCAGGGTGAAGCTGCCACCCTTGCCGAACTCCATCGTCGTTTCCAGCGTGTCGGGCGCGGCCCCGGCGCGGCCGATGAACAACAGGCCGAAGCGCAGGCTTTGCAGTTCTTCCGCGCTGAGCAGGCCCGAGGCCGACAGCCGCTCAAGCAAAGCGTTGGTTCCCTTGGTCAGCATCGACACGCTGCCGACGGGTTCGGGCGGATCGGCAGGCGTTTTCATGGCCGAGAAATCCAGATCAAGCGCGCCATCGGCAGTGATCTCGACCCCCAGGGCCGACAAGAGCACCTTGTCCAGCGCGACCGACAGCGCCGAGAGCGGCATATCCTCTCCCGTCTGCCAACCGCCCGGTGCCAGGGCCTTGCGGTCGGCGGCATATTTGCCCGACAGGTTCACGATCAGCGTGGCCGGATCATGCGGCAGGGCGGATTTCGGATCGGCCAGCGCCCAGAGCTGGTCCGACAGCGACACGCCAAGCAGGTCCAGGCCCATGCTCCAGGGCTGCGGATCGACCATCGTGCCCAGACCCATGCGCAGGCTGCTGCGATAACCATCCCAGGACAGGCCAACATCATCCAGCGGCTGATCGGGGATTTTTCCGGTGATCCTCAGCCGGCCCTTGCCCAGAGACGAGGCATAGTCGATCGCCGTGGCATCGATGCCAAGGCGCGCGCCCGAACTTTCGGCCTGCGCCTCGAACCGGATCGGCCCGCCGTCCTGCGCGCCGGACGGTTCCTCGACCGATCCCGTCAGCGCGAAGGCCCGGGTTGCGGCCGAGAGGTCAACCTTGGTGCCAAGACCCAGCACATGCAGGAACTCTGCCGCGTCGCGGCCTACGGTCGAGCGGGGCCCGGTCAGCTCGGGCGGCAGGGCGACGTCCACCCCGGCGGTCAGCCCGGCGAGGTCAAAGACGATCTCGCCGCGTGACCGGCCCTTCGCCGGGTCAAGCAACAGATAGGACAGATCGGCATGGACCGTGCCCAGATCGGCGCGGGCGGTCAGCCGCTCGATCCCGTCGCGCGGCTCCTGATCCCAGACCAATGCCAGATCGGCGGCGGCAAGGGCGAAGCTCAGGCTCTGGCCCGCGGGAAGCGCAGGCTCCACCCGGTCCAGCGTGACCGAGACCGAGGCTGCCTTGATCTCGACCCCCGCATCCTTGGCGGCAAGGCCACGGATGCGGGCCTCGAAGCCGGGCATGGCGACGGTGAAGACGATCTGTCTGACCGCGCCGGGCGCAAGCCGGGGGGCGGGCAGCACGGTCAGGTCGAACCGTTCGGGCAGGGTGACGATCACCGCCCGGTCCGGGGTTTCCGTCAGCGTCACCGGGCCAAAGACGATGCGTGTGCCGTCGCGATCCGCAAACGTCACCTCGCGCAGAACCAGCTTGCCGGGACTGGCCTGATCCCGCGCCGAAAGCGTGCCCCCCGCTGCGCGCGCCGCCCCTTCCAGCGCGCTGTACAACTCGGGTGCGGTGATATCCGCCGCGACCGGGGTGGTCGCGCACAGCAATGCGCAAAGCGGCAGGGCAGGGAGAAGACGCATGGAACCCTCGCGTGTCACGGGAAAGAACAGGCAAAAAGACCGGGGGCGCGGCCAGCCTTTCGGATCGCCGCGCCCCCTTTTTCCGGATCGCGATCGGGCGATCACATCGGCATGGGCTGGCCGTTCACCAAAAGCGCCTTGTCCTTGAACTCGATCTCCGAGACCAGCTCATCGGGGCCAGCGCCGGGCTTGGCGAACATCGCCAGCATCATCCGCGCGCCCATGACCTGATCTTCCGGCACCAGACCCATGCTGACCAGCGCGTCGATCAGCGCGTTGATCCCCTTCATCGTGACGGTGATCTTGCCGGTCGGCGCCGGAATCCCGCCAAAGGTGAACAGATCGCTGTTGTCGAAGGTCAGCCCGCCCGTCGCGGCGATCTCGGTGCCGACGGCCTTGGCCAGCACCTCCTTGAGATCCAGCGAGAACAGTTGCGCCGGCATGTTCGAGCTTTCCAGCGCGCCCGGCTCAAGAATATCCACCGTCCAGGCCATGCCGCCCGCAAGGTCAAGGATCAGCGTGACCGGATCATGTTTCAGCGCGGCGCCCGGATCGAACATCGACCAGATCGCCTCGTCCACTGTCACATCCACCAGCCTGACCGTGGCGGCATAATCCTGCGGGTCGGCCGTCTGGGCGATGGGCAGGGCAAGACGCATACTGGTCTCGCCCCAGCCTGCCTTGACCGGCACCGGCAGATCGGGGACCGAGGCGTCGATCGCGCCGCCCGTCAGGCCAAAGCCGTAATCGACCCGGTCCTTGTCCAGTTGGATGTTGAAATTGGCGCCCGCGAAGCCCGCCTTCACGCTGACCGGCCCCTGCGGATCGCTGCCCGACAGGTTGAGGTCGATCTTGCCGGTCGAGACCGCCGATTTCACCATGAACCCGGCCCTGAGCGCGGCGCTGATATCCTGCATCGCCTCGCTGCCCAGCATCACCGTGGTGCTGTCGGCCTTGAGATCGGCGACCGAGCCGGTGATCGCCACGTTGCCCGCGCCTTCGGGATCGGTGCCGCTGATCTCATAGCTCAGCCCGGCCATGGTGGCGGCGCTTGTCACGCTGGTCTTGCCGTCTGCCGTGGCGACGACATATTTCCCGGTCAGGTTGGTGCCGGTGCCCTTGGCCTTGAAATCCGAAGGGGTCGGCTCGTCCGGCACCTTGAGGCTTGTCACCTCGAAGGCAAAAGTCGGGGCGCTGAAGTCATAGGCGGTTTCGGCCGCCGTGCCCGAAGCGATGATCGACATGTCGGGCTGGCTGATCGTCATGCCCACCTCGACCGGGGCCTTGCCCGGCTCCGGCACGATGGTCAGCACCAGCGGCACCGAATCCGAGGCCTTCACCTCGACCGTGCCATCGCCCCTGTCGGTGAAGGTCATTTTGTCGACCGTGGCCTTGTAGCCGCCCTCCTCCATTGGCGCCTTGAAGTCGACGGTGATGCCGCTGACCTCAAGCGTCGGGCCGTTGGTCACGGTGCTGGCCGCGGTGATCGTCGCCCCGCTGGTGGCCGACATGGCCTGCCAATTGGCCCAGACCTCATCGGGGGTCAGGGCGAAGGCGGCGGGGGCTGAGAGGGAAATCGCAAGGAATGACGCGCCGAAGAGATGACGGTGTTTCATAATGCAGCCTTTCGGGTGAAATCTGCGGCGCATGGTTCCCTTTGGCGGCGAGGGCGTCAAGGGGGCAGAACCTGCCCTGTCCTGCGGGCTTTCGCCGCCGCCCCGGGCGCGCTATGGCGGCAAGGACGGGCCGAGGGAGGGCAGAATGATCAGTGTCGAGGACGAGGGCGCGGCAGGGGCGCGGGCGCGGGTGATCCGGCTGGACCGGCCCGACAAGGCCAATGCGCTTACGCGCGAGATGTTGCAGGCCGTGGCCGATGCGGCGGCGGGGGCCTGGGATGCGGGCGCGAAGGTCCTGATCCTGACCGGCGCCGGCAAGGTCTTCTCGGCCGGGGCCGATCTTGAGGCCGCGAAGGTCGGCCTCGCCACCGACCCGGTCTGGGACCTGGCCTCGAACGCCGTCGCCGCCTTTCCCGGCCTGTCGGTCGCCGCGCTGAACGGCACGCTGGCGGGCGGCGCTTTCGGCATCGCCCTGGCCTGCGATTGCCGCGTCGCGGTGGACAGCGCGAACTTCTTCTACCCGGTCATGCGGCTGGGCTATCGCCCGCAACCGGCCGATCCTGCCCGCCTTGCCGCGCTGGTCGGCCCGGCGCGCGCCAAGATGATCCTGATGGGCGGCGCGCGCATCACCGCGCCCGAGGCGCTGGCCTGGGGGCTGGTGGACCGGCTGGTGCCGCCGGGCGGGGCGCTCGAGGCGGCCCGGACGCTGGCGGCGGATGCGCTGGCCGCCGATCCCGCCCATGTCGCGGCGATCCGCGCCATGCTGCCCTAGACTTTCCCGCCCGCGCCGCCCTGCTCTATTGTGCCCGGCGCTGTTCCTTGGCACGAGAGGGGTCTGGGGAACGATAGCGCAGGTGTGGGATGGAAGGGCAATCCGAGTTTGCCGGACATGTGCTGGCATGGCTGGATCAGGGATTGGAGATTGCCGAGGGCTGGGCGCGCTCGCCCGCCGCCTGGTCGCAATTCGCGCTGCTGGCCATTGCCTTCGTGGCGGCGCGGCTGCTGGCGGGGCGGTTCCAGCCGCGCCTTGTGAAAGTGATCGGCCCGAAGGAAGAAGCCCGTGGTCTTCTGCCCGATCTGCGCCGCTTTGCGCTGCGCTTCCTGCCGCTTCTGCTGCCGCTTCTGGCCTATGGGCTGACCGCGCTGGGCGAAAGCCTGACCCGCGCGACCTTCGGCTCGGGCGAGGTCATCGCCTTCGGCAAGCGGCTGTTCCTGTTCCTGGCCGCCCGCTCTCTGGTGCGCGACGTGGTGACCGATGCCTTCCTGCGCTTCCTTGGCCGCTTCGTCCTGGTCCCGGTCGCGGCGCTTTACGCGCTGGGCCTGCTGGGGCCGGCGACCGAAGGTCTGGCGCAGGCCGAGGTGGCGCTTGGCAATATCCATTTCTCGCTCCTGACCTTGATCCGCGGCGCCATTGCGGGGTCGCTGCTGTTCTGGCTGGGTGCCTGGTCGAACCGGCAATCGGCCGACTACATCAAGGCCCAGCAGGAACTGCGCCCCGCCACGCGCGAACTGGCGGTCAAGGCGGCGGAAATCGCGATCTATGGCGCGGCCTTCCTGCTCTTGATGTCGATCCTCGGCATCGACCTGACCGCCGTCGCCGTTCTGGGCGGCGCGCTGGGCGTGGGGATCGGTCTTGGCTTGCAGCAGATCGCGGCGAATTTCGTCTCGGGCATCATCCTTCTGCTCGAAGGCCAGACCACGGTGGGCGATTTTGTCGAACTGGATGGCGGCGAGAAGGGCACCATCGTCAAGATGACCTCGCGCGCCTGCATCCTGGAAACCTTCGATGGCAAGTGGATCGTCGTCCCGAACGAGGATTTCATCACCTCGCGCGTCGTGAACTATTCCGACCAGGGCAGCGCCAACCGCTATGAGGCGGAGTTTTCGGTCAGCTACGAGACCGATATCAACCTCGTGCCGGGCATCATCGAGACGGCGGTCGCCGCATTGCCCTTTGTTCTGAAAAGCCCCCAGGCCCCCGAATGCGAATTGCGCGGCTTTGGCGAATCGAGCGTGGATTTCGCCGTCGAATTCTGGGTGAACGGCATTGACGACGGCAAGAACAGCTATGGCTCTCCGGTCCTGTTCGCGATCTGGAACGCGCTCAAGGCGGCGGAAATCGACATGCCCTATCCGCAGCGCGTGGTGCATCTGCGCCCGGCGCCATCGGCCCCCGCGTGACCGTCGGGCCGGAAGCCACGCCTGAGGCGCTGGTGATCGGCGCGGGGCCGGCCGGGCTTATGGCGGCCGAATGTCTGGCGCAGGCAGGCCACAGGGTGCTGGTCGCCGAGGCCAAGCCCAGCCCGGCGCGGAAATTCCTGATGGCGGGCAAATCTGGGCTGAACCTGACCAAGGCCGAGGACGCGCGCCGTTTCGAGGCCGCCTTTCGCGCGCCATGGCTGACCCCCGCCCTGCGCGCCTTTGGCCCCGATGCGGTGCAGGGCTGGGCGCGGGATCTGGGACAAGAGGTCTTTACCGGCACTTCGGGCCGGGTCTTTCCCAAGGCGATGAAGGGCTCGCCCCTTCTGCGCGCCTGGCTGGCGCGGCTGGCGGGCCTGGGGGTGGAATTGCGCAGCCGCTGGCGCTGGACGGGGTTCCAGGGCGCGGCCCTGCGGTTCGAGACGCCCGAGGCGACGCGGCTCTTGGCGCCGCGCGTCACGGTGCTGGCGCTCGGGGGCGCAAGCTGGGCGCGGCTGGGCAGCGACGGGGCCTGGGTGCCCTGGCTGGCGGCGAAGGGCGTGCAGATCGCCTCCTGGCAGCCTGCCAATATGGGCTTTCATGTCGACTGGTCGGCGCAGATGGCGCGCCAGTTCGGCCAGCCGGTGAAGGGCGCCTTGCTGCGGGTTCCGGGCAGTCGGGACACGGTTCTCGACGAACAGCGCGGCGAATTCGTGATTTCCGCGCGCGGGCTGGAAGGCGGCGGGATCTATGCCGTCTCGCGCGCGTTGCGCGACGGCGGGCGGCTTGAGGTCGATCTGCTGCCCGACCTGACCGAAGACGCCATCGCCGCGCGCCTTTCGCGGATGAAGCCGGGGGAAAGCACGGCGAACCGGCTGCGCAAGCTGGGCCTTGGCCCGGCCGCTGTGGCGCTGGTGATGGAATTCGCCCGCAGCACCCCCTTTGCCGCACTGAAACGCCTGCCCATTCCGCTGCACGGCCCCCGCCCGCTGGACGAGGCGATTTCCGTCGCGGGTGGCATCACGGCCGCCAGCCTTACGCCCGATCTGGAATTGCGCGCAGTGCCGGGCATTTTCGCGGCAGGCGAGATGCTGGACTGGGAAGCGCCGACCGGCGGCTACCTTCTGACCGGCTGCCTTGCCACCGGACGCTGGGCCGGGCATGCTGCGGCACGTTATCTGGCGGGGGCAGGGTGATCCCCGCCGAAGTGGAGGCGACATGACTGGGGTCAAACTTCTGTCGGGCGGCAATCCGCAGATCGCCAAGGGCGATGGGCCGGGGCCGGTCATGGCCTGGCTGGACGCCGCCCCCGACTGGCGCGGCAGCCATGCGCGCGCGGTCGATGAACTGGTCTCTGACCTTGTGCCGGGCGTGCAGCGGGCGGTGCGCTGGAATTCACCCTTTTACGGCGTCGCGGGGCAGGGCTGGTTCCTGGCGCTGCATTGCTACACCCGCTTCCTGCGGCTGACCTTCCTGAACGGCGCGCATCTGACGCCCCTGCCGCCCGGCCCGTCGAAAGACCCGAACACGCGCTATCTGGACATTCCCGAAACGGGCATCGCCGACGACGCGCAGTTGAGGGACTGGGTCAGACAGGCCGCGGCAAAGCCCGCTTGGGACGGGTTCTAGATCCGCACCTTTGCCGTGGCGGTTGCTTCGTCGCCGGTATTGGGCGTGCCTTCCGGCTCGATCAGCAACAGGCAGGCCTCTTCCGCCGCCATAGGGCAATGCTCAACCCCTTTCGGCACCACGAACAGCTCGCCCGGGTTCAGCACGACATCGCCCTCGCGCAGCTGGATCGTCACCTGGCCGGACAGGCACAGGAAGAAATCGTCGGTGTCCGGGTGCGAATGCCAGACGAACTCGCCCTTCACCTTGACGACGAAAATGTCGTGCCCGTTGAAGCCGGCGACGATCTTCGGCGACCAATGGTCGGAAAACAGCGCCAGCTTCTCGGCCAGATTGACCTTTTTGGGCAGCGCGCTCACCGCGACAGCCCGCCCGGCAGGCCCGGCACGTCCAGCGCGCTGAACCCGTAATGGCGCAGCCAGCGCAGGTCGGCCTCGAAGAAGGCGCGCAGGTCGGGGATGCCGTATTTCAGCATCGCGATCCGGTCGATGCCCATGCCGAAGGCAAAGCCCTGCCATTGCTCGGGGTCCACCCCCGCCGCCGCCAGCACCTTGGGATGCACCATGCCCGAACCCAGGATCTCCATCCACTTGTCGCCCTCGCCGATGCGCAATTGCCCACCGACATTGGAATAACGGATGTCCACCTCGGCCGAAGGCTCGGTAAAGGGGAAATGCGATGCACGGAAGCGCAGTTCGACCTTGTCGACCTCGAAGAAGGACCGGCAGAATTCCTCAAGGCACCATTTCAGGTTGGCCATGCTGATGTCGCGGTCGATCGCCAGACCCTCGACCTGATGGAACATCGGCGTATGGGTCTGGTCCATGTCCATGCGGTAGACGCGGCCCGGCGCGATGATGCGGATCGGGGCGCCGTTGGCCTGAAGCGAACGGATCTGGACCGGCGAGGTATGGGTGCGCAGCACATGCGGCGGGCGGTTGTCGCCCTCGGCCCGTGCCATGAAGAACGTGTCATGCTCCTGCCGGGCAGGGTGCTCCGGCGGGATGTTCAACGCGTCGAAATTGTACCAGTCGCTTTCGACCTGCGGACCTTCGGCGACCGAGAACCCCATATCGGCGAAGATCGCGGTCAGCTCGTCCCAGACCTGGCTGATCGGGTGGATCGTGCCCTGGCGGCGCGGATGGCCCGGCAGGGTCACGTCCAGCCATTCCGATTTCAGCCGCTCGTCCAGCGCCGCATCGGCCAACGCCGTCTTGCGGGCGCGCAGCGCGGCGTCGATCTCGTCCTTCAGCACGTTCAGCCGGGCGCCGGTGGCCTTGCGCTCTTCCGGGTCCATCTTGCCCAGCGTCGCCATCAGGGCGGAAATCTCGCCCTTCTTGCCCAGGGCCGCGACGCGCACGTCTTCCAGCGCCGCCTCGCCCGAGGCTTTCGCCACGGCCTCGATATACTTGTTCCGAATGTCGCCCAGATCCATCGTCGCGCCTCTTGCCGATGCGCTCCGGGGTTACCGGGGCGGGGGCGCGATTGCAAGAGCGCGGGCGTTCAGGCCGCGCGGGCCGTGGCGCTGCGCAGATGCGGGCGCAGCCCGGCAAAGCCATAGGGCGGCTCATGCGCGGCCTGGCCCAGCGCCAGCGGCGGCAGGCCCAGGGGGCCGCGCGCCTCCTCGAGAAGGAAAAGGCGGCGGCGATCCTGCGGCGGCAGGGCAAAGCGGGCGGCGGCATAGCGGCCCTCGCGCAGCGCCCGCGCCAGGCCAAGGGTGAAATCCCGCGCCACTTCGGCGTCGAAGCCGGGCGGCACCTCGCCGCGATGAAAGCCCGCCGTGACGGCGCGGGCCAGGATCAGCGCCGCCGTGGCGCGGTCGCAATCGGGCCGGGCGCAAATGCGATCGGCGGCCAGAAGCAGGTCGATCGTCGCGCCGGGAAGCCGGAAGTCCAGGCCAAGGGCGAATTCGTGCCACATGGTCGGCCCTTGGGCGATCAGGAAGGCCGTCAACCACTGCGGCAGGGCGATCAGGGCGGTCGGGGCGGGGAATGAGCTGTGGATCATGGCGATACCGGAACTCGGAAGGATTGTTCCGGTTTCTCCGCCAATTCCGGCAGTATTGTGTCGCGGAACGGGCCGGTTTCCGGCCTGGAAACAGAAGTTTCCCGATCCGTGATCCGCAGCGAAAGGGCGGCGCAGGGCGGAGGCAAGGACCAGCCCCGCGCCCTGCGCCTCTCGCATCGGGCGAAACGGCGGCTTCAGCGCAGATGCGATTCCAGGAAGTACAGCTGCTTGTCGAGATCGCCCGACACGCCGGTCAGCAGGTCCGAGGTCACCATGTCCTTCTCTTCCTCGGCAGTCTCGATCCCCTCGCGCGCGGCGTTCGACACGATGGCCAGCGCTTCGGCCAGCGCCTTCACCACAGCCATTCCTTCGCGGGCGGATTGCGGAAATTCGGGCAGGCGCGTGGCCTTGGCGGCATCCGACAGGCGGCCCGGAACGAACCCGCCCAGGGCGGCGGCGCGTTCGGCCACGGCATCGACATGGCCCTGCAACACGTCATAGAGCCCGTCGAAATGTTCGTGCAGCGCAATGAAATGTGCCCCCGTCACGTTCCAATGGGCATGCTTGGTGCGCAGCGCCATATCGGTCAGGTCGGCGAGCATCTGGTTCAGCAGCGCTTCGACCTTCTGGCGATTGGGGCGGGAAATGTCGATGCGGGTGGGGGATGTTGCGGCCATGTCATGTCCTCCGGCACAGGGAATGTCGTTGCCGGAAGAACGCCCGGGGCGCGGGCGCGGTTCCGCCCGCGCCCGGTGTCAGGCGGAAATCAGCGCCAGATCTCCGGATCGACGCCGCGCGCGATGTCGGGATGCTCGCCCAGATGGAAGACCGGCTGCTGGCCCGCCTTGCGCTGGTCGAAATAGTTGCGGGTCAGCGCGACCACGGTGCCCGACAGCGCGACGATGGCGATCAGGTTGATCGTCGCCATCAGCCCCATCGAGGCATCGGCCAGATCGAACACCGTCGCGACCGCCTGCAAGGCGCCCCAGATCACCATGGCAACCACAGCCACCCGCAGCACCATCAGGCCGGTGCGGCTGCCCACGCCCAGGAAGGCCATGGCCATTTCCGAATAGGCGTAATTGCCGATGATCGAGGTGAAGGCGAAGAAGAAGATCGCCACCGCCACGAACCACGGCCCGAAACTTCCGACATGATCGGCCAGCGCGGCCTGGGTCAGTTGCGTGCCGGTCAGCTCTCCGCCCGGGCTATAGACGCCCGACAGAAGGATCATCATCGCGGTGCAGGTGCAGATCAGGATCGTGTCGATGAATACCCCCAGCGCCTGCACGAAGCCCTGCGACGACGGGTGATGCGGATTGGGCGTGGCGGCGGCGGCGATGTTCGGGGCCGATCCCATGCCGGCCTCGTTCGAGAACAGCCCGCGCTTGACGCCGTTCAGCATGGCGGCCGCGATCCCGCCCGCCACGCCGCCCGCCGCCTCGGCCAGACCGAAGGCATTGGCGACGATGTGCCAGAGCATCGCGGGAACCGCGGTGATGTTCAGGACCACCACGATGATCGCCATCAGCAGGTAGATCCCCGCCATGAAGGGCACGACATATTCGGCCACGGTGGCGATCTGGCGGATGCCGCCGAAGATCACGATCGCCGTCAGCACGGCAAGACCAAGGCCGGTGGCCAGTTTCGGAATGCCGAAGGCGCCGGCCATGGCATCGGCGATCGAATTGGCCTGCACCGCGTTGAAGACCAGCCCGAAGGACAGGATCAGGCAGACCGAGAAGACGGCGCCCAGCCAGGGCAGGCCCAGCCCGCGCGCGATGTAAAAGGCCGGGCCGCCGCGATAGACCGCGCTGGAATCGCTTTCATCCCTGACCTTGTAAAGCTGCGCCAGGGTCGATTCCGCATAGGCCGTCGCCATGCCCACAAAGGCCACGACCCACATCCAGAAGATCGCGCCCGGCCCGCCCAGCACCAGCGCCACTGCGACGCCCGCGATATTCCCGGTGCCGACGCGCGAGGCCAGGCTGGTACACAGCGCCTGAAACGGCGAAATGCCCTGCCGGTCGGTCGTTGAGGCGGAGGTGACCGATCGCACCATCTCGCCGAACTGCAACACCTGCTGGAACTTCAGCCGCAGGGTGAAGAACACGCCCACCGCCAGCAGACCATAGATCAGCACATAGCCCCAGAAGATGGTGTTGAGGAAATTGATGATCGCAGTCATGCCACAAGTCCTTTCCCGCAGGCTTGCCGCAGCTTGACGGTCCGGTCGCGAAACTGTGTCACGACGGATTCCCGCTGGGCAATCTTGAACCTGTATCGACCCTGCGGGACGTCCGCGCAAGGCGAGTGTCAGTTCAGGATGTCCGAGATATCGTTGCTGTTCCAGGGATCGGGCAGCGAGGCCTGCGGGCAATGGACCATGGTGACCTCCCAGCCCTCGCCGAAAAGGCGGAAGCTGTCTTCGGTCAGAAGCTCGATTTCGCCCTCATTGTCATAGACCTCGCCCGAGGTGAGGTCGGTGCAGCGCTCGGTATAGTGATGGATGTTGTGCCCGGTCGCGGTGAAACCGGCAAAGGTGCAATCGGTGCGCGCGCTGTTCAGCCCGGTCTTGTGCAGCAGTGCCAGCGTGGCGTTCGAGGCATTGGCGCAGCCGACGGTGGCATCGACATAGTAACCCAGCGTCAGATTGCCCTGCGCCAGTGCGGGCAGGGCGGACAGGGCAAGAAGCACCGGGGCAAGCGCGGGTTTCATGCGGCCAGTCTGGCGGCAATGCCCGGCCCCGGTCAACGGCGCCGTCACGCGCGAAAAGGAAAACCCCGCGCCCTGCGGCACGGGGTTTCGAATGTTCGCCGAAAATTCGCTTCGGCTCAGGCGGCCAGCGCGTCGCGGGCCTTGCCGGCGATGGCGTTGAACGCCTCGGGCTCATGCACGGCCAGATCGGCGAGAACCTTGCGGTCCACTTCGATCCCGGCTTTCGCCAGGCCGTTGATCAGGCGCGAATAGGTGAAGGCCGGGTCGAACAGGCGGACGGCAGCGTTGATGCGCTGGATCCACAGGGCGCGGAACTGGCCCTTCTTGGCCTTGCGGTCGCGGGTCGCGTACTGCTGGGCCTTGTCGACGGCCTGGGTCGCGGTGCGGAAGTTGGTCGAGCGGGCGGCATAGTAGCCGGACGCCTTGGCAATCACCTTGCGGTGGCGGGCGTGAGTAACCTTGCCGGATTTGACGCGGGACATATCTGGCTCTCCTTAGCGGTTATACGGCATGTATTTCTTGACGATCTTCGCGTCCGAATCGTCGAGCAGCATGGTGCCCGTCGCCTGGCGCGTGAATTTCGTCGTGCGCTTGATCATGCCGTGGCGCTTGCCGGCCACGCCGGCCTTCACATGGCCATTGGCCGTGAAGGAGAACCGCTTCTTCGCAGCGGATTTGGTCTTCATCTTGGGCATTTCACTCTCCAGTGTTCATCGCGCGCCAAGGCATGCCACTGATCGCCCAGCGCGCGGGTCTTTCCGAGGCCCGCCCTATAGGGGGCGCGCGGCGAAGGTGCAAGGGGATTCGGGACGCGGCCCTATTGCGTGTACCGCCCGGCGACCGCCATCATCACCCGCGGGATATCCGCGAAGGCATATCCGCCGGGCTTCTTGACCAGTGCCGTCGTCACCAGAACCATCGCGGCCAGAAGCAGGATCGCCCCCAGCCGCGGCGGTCTGCCCTCGGTCCAGGCGGACAGAAGCGAGGGCAGGGTCAGGATGGCAAGGATGATCCCGATCGTCAGAAGGAGGTCAGTGTCCATGGCTTACCTGGCGGCGCAAGGAAGTCTGGCGGGACGTTAACCGGGGTCGACGCGCGAAATCAACTTTTCATTACAGGGCGCCACCCGCAGGATGTTGGTCGTGCCCTGCACGTTGAAGGGCACGCCCGCGGTCACCACGATCTGGTCGCTCTCCTCGGCGAAACCATCGGTGCGCGCGGCGCGGATTGCCGACAGGACGGCGCCCTTGAAGCGGTCCTGTTCCGGCACGATCACGCAATGCACACCCCAGGTCAGCGCCATGCGCCGCGCGGTTTCCACCAAGGGCGTCAGCCCCAGGATCGAGACATGCGGCCGCTCGCGCGCCACCAGGCTCATCGTGGTGCCCGACTGGCTGAAGCAGACGATGGCCTTGATGTCGGTCGCCTCGGCGATCTCGCGCGCGGCGGCGACGATGCCATCGGCCACGGTCTCGCGCTTGACCACGCGGCTGGCGTCGATGACCTGGATATAGGTCGGATCGCTTTCAACCGACTTGGCCACATTGTCCATCGTGGTCACGGCCTCGACCGGGAACTTGCCCGCCGCCGATTCCGCCGAAAGCATCACCGCATCGGCGCCCTCATAGATCGCCGTCGCCACGTCGGACACCTCGGCCCGGGTCGGCATCGGATTCTCGATCATCGATTCCAGCATCTGCGTCGCCACGATCACCGGCTTGGCCGCCGCCCGCGCCTTGCGCACCAGGCGTTTCTGGATCGGCGGCACCGAATGGACCGGCAGCTCCACCCCCAGATCGCCGCGCGCCACCATGATCCCGTCCGAGACCCGCAGGATCTCGTCATAGGCCTTCACCGCGGCGGGTTTCTCGATCTTCGACAGGATCGCCGCGCGGCCATTGGCCAGGGCGCGGGCCTCGATCACGTCTTCGGGCCGCTGCACGAAAGACAGAGCCAGCCAGTCGACGCCCATCTCGCAGGCGAATTCGAGGTCCTTGCGGTCCTTGGCCGACAGCGCCTTCACCGGCAGCACCACATCGGGCACGTTCACGCCCTTGCGGTTGGAAATCGTGCCGCCCACCACCACGGTGCAATCGGCGAAATCGGCGCCGCAGGCCTCGACCCGCAGGCGGATCTTGCCGTCATTGACCAGAAGGGTCGATCCCACTTCCAGCGCCGCGAAAATTTCGGGATGCGGCAGCTGCACGCGGCTGCTGTCGCCTTCGACGGGGCTCAGGTCCAGCCGGAAAGCATCGCCATCCTCAAGGTCATGCGCACCGGCGGCAAAACTGCCCACGCGCAGCTTCGGCCCCTGCAAGTCGGCCAGGATGCCGATCGGGCGGCCCAGATCCTCTTCGACCTTGCGGATGATGGTGTGGCGGGCGCGGATGTCATCATGGGTGCCATGTGACATGTTCAGACGGAACACATCGGCCCCGGCGATGAACAGCGCCCGGATCATGTCGTAATCGCTGGATGAGGGGCCCAGAGTGGCCACGATCTTCACGTTGCGGTGGCGGCGCATAGGCCATCCTCCTTCTAAGATTTCGTGTTCGCGGTGGGCCGCCTGCCTTATGGCGCAAAGCCAATGGGCAGGCAACTGCCACATTGACAAACTTCTGCGACAGTGGCGGGCGGCCCGGCGATGGGGCGGCCCTGCCCGGATTTTTGGCAGATGGCGCGGATTTGCCGGGCCGTCCCGCCTGCGGCCATGGACGCCGCCCGACCGATGCGCTAACCCCGGACCTGCAATGCAAGGTGATGACACGGCTTTCCTGATCGAAGGGGCGGCCCGGCCCGGCCGGTGGCTGGTGACCTGCGACCACGCTTCGAACGCGGTGCCACCCTGGGTGGCGGGCGGCGATCTGGGCCTTCCCGCCGCCGACATGGCCCGCCACATCGCCTGGGACCCGGGCGCCGCCGGGGTCGCCCGCGCGCTGGGGCGGCTTCTGGACAGCCCGGTGATCCTGTCCACCTTCTCGCGTCTGGTGATCGACCCCAACCGGGGCGAGGATGACCCGACGCTGGTGATGCGGCTCTATGACGGCTCGATCATCCCCGCCAACCGCCGCATCGACTGCGCCGGGATCGGCGAAAGGCTGAACCGGCTGTACCGGCCCTATCATGAGGCATACGAGGCGCTGGCCGCCCGCCGCCCCGATACGGTGGTGCTGGCGATCCATTCCTTCACCCGCTGCCTGAATGGCCGCCAGCCCCGGCCCTGGCATGTCGGCGTGCTGTATTCGCATCTCGACGAGCGTCTCTCGCGCCCGCTGGTGGCGCGGCTGATGGCGGAACCCGACCTTTGCATCGGTGACAACGAACCCTATTCCGGCCATCTTCCCGGCGATGCGATCGACCGCCACGCCCTTGAACCGGGGCGGCTGAATACCCTGATCGAGGTCAGGAACGACCTGATCGGCGATGAACCCGCGCAAGAGGCCTGGGCCGCGCGGCTGGCGCCGATCCTGTCGCAAGTGCTGGAGGGGCTGGAATGACCAAGGAAATCGACGCCGCGACGCAGGTGGAACTGGAGGCCGCGGCCTTCCGCGCGCTGATGCATCATCTGCTCGAAAAGCGGCCCGAGGTGCAGAATATCGACCTGATGAACCTGGCCAGCTTCTGCCGCAACTGCCTGTCGCGCTGGTATCAGGAAGCGGCGGCCGATCGCGGCATCCCGCTGTCCAAGGACGAGGCGCGCGAGATCGTCTATGGCATGCCTTATGCCGATTGGGTGGCCCGGAACCAGACCGAGGCCGATGCCGCCAAGCAAGAGGCCTTCAAGACCGCCTTCGCGCAGAATGTCGGGGACGCGGCAAAAGGTTAACACCGGGTGAATCCGGCTGGGTCAAGTCCTTGAAATCGTTCAGGCGGGCCTTTGTCTCACCGTGGGACATCACAGCCCCAGCCAGCGCAGCCCCGCCGCCACTGCGACGCCCGCGATGGCCGCGCCCACATCGTTGCGGGTCAGAAGTGACAGGCCGACCGCCGCGCCCAGGGCCAGCGCCTCGACCATCCCGCCCGCCGCCAGCGCCTGGGCCGTGATCCCCGCCATCACCGCCAGGGGCGTGGCCTTCAGCGCCGCGTCCAGCCGGGCCGAGGGTGGCAGGAAGCGCATGGCCAGATAGCCCGCCACCCGGCAGAAGAGGGCGGCGGCGGCCATCACCAGAAGCATCGCGGTCATCGAGGGCATCAGCGCACCACTCCTGGCCGCGCCGTCAGCGCCGCCACCGCGCCACCCGCAAGCCCGGCGGCGACGATGCCCCAGCCCGACCCGGCCAGCTTGCCCACGGCCAGCGCGGCCAGCGCCCCCACCGCCACCGGCACCAGCGCCGATTTGGACCGGATCATCACCGCCATCATCGCGGCGGCAAAGGCGGGCAGCATCAGGTCGGCCCCAAGGCGCGCGGATCGGGCAGCACCGCCCCGAACAAGACGCCCACCAATGTTCCGCCCAGCCAGGCCCCCACCAGCGGCACGCCCGTGCCGATCAGGAAGGCGCGGTCCTCCTCGCCCTTTTCCGCCGCCCGCATCGTCGCGATCCAGTTGGCATCGCCGATCAACAGCAGGCTCGACAGCCCCCGCAACGGCCCCGCCTGCGACAGCCAGGGCTGGATCGTGGCCCCGAACAGCAGGTAGCGGGCATTCATCACCAGAACCGTCGCCGCCAGCGTCAGCAGCGTGGCCTCGCCCGCCTGGATCAGCGACAGCGCGGCCAGCTGGGCCGAGCCGGAAAAGACGGTGATGCTCAGCGCCAGCGCCCAGCCCCAGCTGAGGCCCGCCTGCGCCGCGACCAGCCCGAAGGCGAGACCATAGATGAAGATCGCCGCCCCCAGCGCCAGGCCGACCCGGGCGCCGCGACGAAACCCGGCAAGGCCGAAAGGGGCATGCATGATGGCTTAGACGGCCGCCTTGCGCATCTCGTCGAGATAGATCTCGCGCAGCCGCGTGGCGACCTTGCCCGGCTTGCCGCTGCCCAGCGTCGCGCCGTCGATTTCCACCACAGGCATGACAAAGGCCGAGGCCGAGGTGATGAAGGCCTCATCCGCCACCCTGGCCTCGTCCACGGTGAAATTGCGCTCCTCGACCTCCATCTGCGCCTCGCGGGCAAAGCGCAGCACGGCGGCGCGGGTGATGCCATGCAGGATGTCACTGGACAGGGCGCGGGTGATGATCCGGTTGCCCTTGACGATATAGGCGTTGTTCGAGGTGCCTTCGGTGACGAAACCGTCCTCCACGAACCAGGCGTCATCGACGCCCGCCTTCTTGGCCATCATCTTGCCCATCGACGGATAAAGCAGCTGCACCGTCTTGATGTCGCGGCGGCCCCAGCGGATGTCGGGGATGGTGATGATCTTGATGCCGGTCTTGGCGACGGGGTTGTCGGCCAGCCCGGTCTTGGCCTGGGTGAACAGCACCACCGTCGGCGCCACGTCATCGGCCGGAAAGACGAAATCCCGGTCGCCCGGATTGCCGCGCGTGACCTGCAGATAGACCATGCCCTCTTCCACCGCATTGCGCGCGACAAGCTGGCGATGAACCTCAAGCCATTCCTCCGCCGAAAGCGGGTTCTTCATCTCCAGCGCGTCCAGGCTGCGCTGCAACCGTGTCAGGTGGCCGCCAAAGTCGATCAGCTTGCCGCCCAGCACCGAGGTCACCTCATAGACCCCGTCGGCCATCACGAAGCCGCGGTCGAAGATCGAGACCTTGGCCTCGGTTTCAGGCAGATAGTCGCCGTTCAGATAGACGGTGCGGGTCATGTGGCGTCTCGCTAGTGTAGATGTGCATGCTTGATCGACGGGACTGAACCCGACTCCGCGCAGACGACGGAATCGACCCACGCGCCGAATTCGGCATAGGGCCAATCCTCGGCACTGGAAAGTGTCAGAATCAGCAGACGGGTCTCATCTGTCTGTTCCGAAAGGAGAGCGGCGGTCTGATGCGATCCGCCATCATCCGACCATGCGCGCGCCGACAACTTATATTGCAGCCCACGTGATGTCTGCCGAACAGGCCCCTCGAGAGAACTGGGCCATTCGAACGGAACCTCCGCGCTCATCTTCCGCTGAACGAGTAGGGCGCTTAGTTCCAGCAGGAGATCTGGCTGCTGCCACATGCGCTCATCGGCGCTTTCGACCAAGGTCAGGTATCCGGGCAGTCCGATCCGCCAAGCCGCAGTGACCTGGTGATAGAGCAGCCGCTTGCGGTATCCGATGCCGGTGGGGGCAGGAGGCCGCGAATGAACCTTCAGGCGGTCATGTTCCTCTAAGGCCGCAGCCAGGTCTGCGGGCAGAACCGCTCCCAGCGTCCGGATGCGGGCAAGTGTATGGGCGATCTGGGCATTAACCCTGACATCTTCGGCGGTCACGGCGGGCCGCCAAAGGGCGTTTTGCCACAATTGAGCTCTCAAGAAACGTAGCCAAGTAGCACCGGTGAGACCGGGCTCCCACCAGACGAAGAAATCCTCAGCCTCTGCCCGTAATCCACCGTCATCAAGATCGCCCAGATCCCTGCCCCAGCGGAGCGGCCGAAAGCCCAAGGGGCAAGCGATGTTGCCCACCTCACCTGCAAGCCCCAACGGCAGACAGAAGGACGGCGCCGATTCCGTCCGGTTGTAGTGGGCCTGGGCAAACCTGCCCAAGCTACCAAGAAACCTGAGCATGGCTAGCTGAAGCGCGTCGTAATCCCGGCTGCGGGCAAAGCCTGTCTCGTCCAGATCCTCGCCGTCGGTGGCGGTCCAAGCCCAAGTGAACTGCACGTCACGGGCGATCCGGTCCAACATTTCCACGACTGCCGCATGGAATCCGGGTCCTAGATTGGAACTGCGGAAAGCGACCGTGATCCGATTTTCCCTGATTGCGAATTCGACCGGATCCCCGATGGGGGTCAAATATACGTCAAGGCTCTGGGGATCGGGGCGATCCAGCGTACAGAGCGGCCCCAATCCCTGAGAAGCGGCCCAAGCACGGGCGGATTCTTCGATCTTCCTTAGGGTGTTCGTTGAAGACAGCTGGAAGAAGCGGCCCTTAGGCAGGGAAGTGCTGTAGGCCGAAACATCGATTCCCATTCTGTCCTAACCCCAAAGCTGCGGGCTGGCTGGGTGGATATGGCGGTCGTCATAGACCACCGCAGGGTTGCGGTCTTCGGCCATATCGGCAGGTCCGTCAAGATCCGACCAGTCGGCCCGCTGCGCCACCAGCACCGCGGGCGCCATGGCAAGGCTGGTCGAGATCATGCAGCCGACCATCACCTTCAGCCCCAGCCGCCGCGCCTCGTCGCGGGCGCGCAGGGCCTCGGTCAACCCGCCGGTCTTGTCGAGCTTCAGGTTCACCACATCATAGCGCCCCAGCAGGCCGGGCAGCGAGGCCGCGTCATGGGCGCTTTCATCGGCGCAGACCGGCAGCGGCCGGGCGATTTCGGACAGCATCGCGTCGGCGCCTTGCGGCAGGGGCTGTTCCACCATCTCGACGCCCAGGCGGAGCAGATGGGGGGCGAGGTCGGTATAGACCTCGGGCGTCCAGCCTTCATTGGCATCGACGATCAGCCGCACCTTGGGCGCACCCGCGCGGACCGCCTCGATCCGGGGCATGTCCTCGGGCGTTCCAAGCTTGACCTTCAGCACGGCGCGATGGGCGTTGCGGGCGGCGGCCGCGCGCATCTTCTCGGGCGTGTCCAGCGACAGGGTGAAGGCGATCTCAACCGGATGCGGCGGCGCAAGCCCGGCCAGGTGCCAGACCGGGCGGCCGGAGACCTTGGCCTCATGATCCCACAGCGCGCAGTCAAGTGCATTGCGTGCCGCGCCGGGCGGCAGGGCCTCTTGCAGCGCCGCCCGCGAAATGCCTTCGGGCAGCGACAGGATCGCGGCCACGGTATCTTCGACCGTCGCGCCATAGCGTGGATAGGGCAGGCCCTCGCCCCAGCCGCGCTGGCCGTTGCGGGTGACGGTGCAGGTCACCACCCGCGCTTCGGTCTTGGACCCGCGCGAGATGGTGAAGGGATTGCGGAGCGGGAAGGTTTCGGCGGTGGCGGTGATCATGTCGGGATAGGTAGCAGGGCGGCGGACCTTCGGGAAGCCGCGCCCTATGCTGCGACTGCAAAGGGATGTTGCGCTGCGGCGCGCAATAATCTAACTCTGCCGCGACGAGTCGTGAAATATCCTTGCCGAGAGGTCCTGATGAGCTTCCGCATCCAGCCCGCCGCCCCCGCCCGCCCCAACCGCTGCCAATTGTTCGGGCCGGGCTCGCGCCCCGCCCTGTTCGAGAAGATGGCGGCAAGCGCGGCGGATGTGATCAACCTCGATCTCGAGGATTCGGTGGCGCCGGGCGACAAGCCGCAGGCGCGCGCGAATATCATCCAGGCGATCAATGACATCGACTGGGGCAAGAAGCACCTTTCGGTGCGGATCAACGGGCTGGACACGCCCTATTGGTATCGCGACGTCGTCGAGGTTCTGGAACAGGCGGGCGACAGGATCGACCAGATCATGATTCCCAAGGTCGGTTGTGCCGCCGATGTCTACGCCGTCGACGCCCTGGTGACGGCGGTGGAGCGCGCCAAGGCGCGCGCGAAGCCCATCGCGCTGGAGGTGATCATCGAGACGGCGGCGGGCATCGCCCATGTCGAGGAAATCGCGGCTTCCTCGCCCCGCCTGCAGGCGATGAGCCTGGGTGCGGCCGATTTTGCCGCCAGCATGGGGATGCAGACCACCGGCATCGGCGGCACGCAGGAAAACTACTACATGCATCGCGAGGGCCAGAAATACTGGTCCGATCCCTGGCACTGGGCGCAGGCGGCCATTGTCGCGGCCTGCCGGACCCATGGCGTGCTGCCGGTCGACGGGCCGTTCGGCGATTTCTCGGATGACGAGGGGTTCAAGGCGCAAGCCCTGCGTTCGGCCACTTTGGGCATGGTCGGCAAATGGGCGATCCACCCCAAGCAGGTGGCGCTGGCGAACGAGGTCTTCACCCCCTCGGAAACCGCGGTGACCGAAGCGCGCGAGATTCTGGCGGCGATGGAGGCGGCCAAGGCCGCGGGTCAGGGTGCGGCGACCTACAAGGGCCGCCTGATCGACATCGCCTCGATGCGCCAGGCCGAAGTGATCGTGCGTCAGGCCGAGATCATCGGCGGATCATGACAAACGCGTGACGGGAATCGTTGACAAGCTGCCGCGCGATTGGTCAGGCTTGACGCAAGGGAAGCCTGTATTTCAGGCGATCTGCGAATGTACCCGGCCGTGACACATGGGGAGAGGAGGCCCCGCACGGCATAACGGGAGGACGCGCGCCCCGTGGCCCAGGCCGCGGGGCGTTGCTGTTTTCGGGCCGCTGCCCGACAGGCCCGTCCTGACCCTTCAACGCAGAGGCAGGCAGATCTCGGTCAGCAGATCTTCGGGCGCGGTGTCCATGGGCGTGTTGAGATAGACCTCGAAGACCGGGCTGTCTGCGGCTTCCTCGCCCGATTGCGGCAGCCACAGGCCGAAAAGCTGCTCATAGGCGGCGGACAGTCCGGCATAGGGGCCCTTGTAGGTCAGGACGGCGTGGCGTCCGGCGGGAAGAAGAACCTCGACCAGCGGTGGATCTATCGGGGTGTCCGGTCGGCATTCGAACCCTGCATGGCCGCGCAATGCCTCGGGCGGGGTATCGCCGGGGCTGTCGTAATAGACGCCGACCATATGGCCCATTTGCGGAAACAGCCCGCGCGGGCCGACCGTGGCGCCCAGCTTCTCGAAGGCACGGTTGATTAGAATATAGGGGCCGGAATGGGGCAGCGCGACCAGGCGGCGGGCCGGATCGGTGCGCAGGATGACGGGATACATGAGCTTTCCTTTCTGGGGCAAAGTCAGGGTCATGGGGCGCAGCTCGCCCCGTCTGCGAAAGGCCAGGGGCGAGGTGGCATAGGACTCGGAAAAGGCGCGGGTAAAGCTGGAGACATTGGGATAGCCGACCGACCGCGCCACCTCGCGCAGGGGCGCATCGCCCTGTATCAATGCCACGGCGGCGCGGTGCAGCCGCATCCGCCGCACGGTCATGGCCACCGTCTCGCCCGCCATGGCGGCATAGACCCGGTGAAAGTGAAAACGCGACAGCGCCGCCACCTCGGCCAACCGGTCCAGCGACAGATCGCCGGCCGGGTTGTCGTGGATATGGTCCACCACCCGCGCCAGCCGCCTTTCGTAATCCTGTGCCACTTCGCCCCCCTTCTTTCGCGGCCCCATCCTGCCTGATCTGCCGCTTGCAAATCTTGCCGAGTTGCATCTTGCCCCCCGCCCCGCCATATAGAAGCCGATCCGCAGAAGGGGCGACCCGATGAACTACCTCGAATTCGAAAAGCCCCTGGCCGAGATCGAAGGCAAGGCCGAAGAGCTGCGCGCGCTGGCCCGCACTGACACCGGCATGGATGTCACGCGCGAGGCCGAGCAGCTTGACCGCAAGGCCGAAGCTGCGCTGCGCGACCTCTACAAGAACCTCAGCCCCTGGCAGAAATGCCAGGTCGCGCGCCACCCCGACCGGCCGCATTGCAAGGATTACGTCGAGGGCCTGTTCACCGAATTCACGCCGCTGGCCGGCGACCGCGCCTTTGCCGATGACCATGCCGTCATGGGCGGTCTGGCGCGGTTCAACGACAAGCCCGTGGTGGTGATCGGACATGAAAAGGGCCATGACACCAAGTCGCGCATCCAGCACAATTTCGGCATGGCGCGGCCCGAAGGCTATCGCAAGGCGATCAGGCTGATGGACCTAGCCGACCGTTTCCGCCTGCCTGTCATCACCCTGATCGACACGCCCGGCGCCTATCCGGGCAAGGGCGCGGAAGAACGCGGCCAGGCCGAGGCCATCGCGCGCTCGACCGAGAAATGCCTGTCGCTGGGTGTGCCGCTGATTTCGGTGGTGATCGGCGAGGGCGGCTCGGGCGGGGCGGTGGCCTTTGCCACGGCGAACCGCATCGCGATGCTGGAACACTCGGTCTATTCGGTGATCTCGCCCGAAGGCTGCGCCTCGATTCTGTGGAAAGATGCCGAGAAGATGCGCGAGGCCGCCGAGGCCCTGCGTCTGACCGCGCAGGACCTGCAGAAACTGGGCCTGATCGACCGGATCGTGGCCGAGCCGGTGGGCGGTGCGCAACGCGCCCCGCAGGATGCGGTGGCGGCGGTAGGCAAGGCGATCGAGACCATGCTCAAGGAGTTGGCCTCGAAAAAGCCCGAGGCGCTGATCAAGGATCGGCGGCAGAAATTCCTCGATATGGGGTCAAAGGGCCTGGCCGCGTGATCCGCGCAGCCCTTGCGGCCCTGCTGATCGCCGCCCCGGCATCGGCGGGCACGCTGGAGGGGCGGCTTGTCACCTTTACAGTGATGACCTGGGACGATCCGGCCCAGCCCTACCTTCAGGCGCGCGGCAAGACCGTGACCGTGGGCGAGGGCGCGGAGTTCGGCCTTGGCCCCGAGGGCCTGACCGGCGGACTGGATGTGGTGCCGGTCGAGGTCGAGATCGCCCCGCAGCGGGTGGAGATCACCTATCCCATCGTCGCCGGTCAGGGCCAGTTCTACACGGCGGGTTTCAATGGCTATGTGCTGCGCTTCGAGACGGAATGCGCGCTGTTCGCGGGCTACCGGCTGGACAGGGCCTTCACCACGCTGCCGGTGAAGGATGCCGATATCTTCACCGACAAAGGCGCGCTTTACATCAATGTCTCGGGCATGACCTATGGCCCCGAGGCGCGACTGGCCGTCGATCTGGATGTGACGGACTGCCCGCTCAGCTAGCGCGCGTCACTTTGCGAGCAGAACCGGCCCGCTTGCGCCAAGGGCGCGGACATGTTCGGTTTCGCTGCCCAAGGGGCCGACCGAGACCGACAGCACGATTCCCCTTTGCGGATCTTCGGCAAAGCGCGGCTCGATCCAGCGGCCGTCGCGGCGGGAATAGGCCTCGTGCACCATCTCCTCCGCCAGACCCTGATCCTGCGCCCGCTCTGTCACGCGGTCCATGAAATCCGGGCCGGTGCGCATCCCGTCCACGGCTTCCTGATCGGCCTCGATCAGGGCGCAGAACCGCTTGCCGCCCTCGGTGCCCCAGAAGCCAAGATAGGCCCAGTCGTTCAGGCGCATCGCCAGGGCGCTGGCCGGGAACCACGGGGCAAGCGCGGCCAGCGTGCCGTCCTTGGGCGCCGGCGCGGCGACGCCCTGGAACGGCGTGGCCCCGTCGCGCACGAAGGCAAGGCAATGGTCGAAGATCAGCGCCAGGGCGAAATCCTCGTCCCGACCTGCCGCATCGGCGCGGGCGGGCAGGGCCAGCGCAAGGACCAGCAGGCCGGCGCGGATCACCACATCGTCCCGGCGGCGCGGGCGGGCCAGGCCGCGTCATAGGCGGCGCCGTCGATGCGGCCTTCCGTGATCTCGCGCAGCATGTCGCCCACGCTGGGCAGACCCGCCGACTGGTCGCCCGCCGTCCAAAGGGCCGAGCGGATCAGCGCGCGGGCGCATTGGGAATAGACCTCTTCCACCGCGATCAGGATCACCGTCCGGGGCAGTTTGCCCGCGCGCTCGAACTGGCGGCGCAGGTCTTCGTCGGCGGTCAGGCGGGCGCGGCCATTCACCCGCATCGCGGTGTTCGATCCGGGAACAAGGAACATCAGGCTGACCCGCCCGTCCCGCACGATGTTGCGCAGGGAATCGATCCGCTCATTGCCCTTCCAGTCGGGCAGGGCCAGGGTGCGGGCGTCCAGCACCGTCACCACTGGCCCCTCATCGCCGCGCGGGCTGCCATCGGTGCCTTCCGGGCCGACGGTCGACAGAACGCAGAACCGCGACCGTTCGATATGGGCGCGATAGGCCGGGGTCAGGACAGGCGTGACCTTGACCTGGGCCGCCTCGCCCGGCGTGCCGTAATGGGCGTGCAACTCGTGCAGCGTGGTCAGGAAATCCATCAGCTTTTCCGCTTTTTCGGTTTGGGGGGCGGGCGCTCGCGGGAAATGCGGCGCAGGATGTCGATGGCCTGCTCGGGTTCGTCCAGCAGCGCATCGGCATTGCGATAGCGTTTCGCGCCGGGAAAGGGCTCTCCCGGCGGGCAGGCCTCAAGATCGGCCTCAGTGCCGGGTGTCGGCTTGATCCACAGCATGTCATCGCAGATCAGCGCCACGACGACGCCGTCCAAATACAGCGCCCATTCGCCGAACATCTTGCGGGCAGAAAGCGCAAGGGGCGCCAGAGTGTCGATCAGGTGGTCCACCGTCTGCTTCTGGCTGCCCATGGCGCTATCTCCTGTGTCCGGCCTCGTCCATCAGCCGGGTCGAGCTGGTTTCGACCGCGGTTTCCATCCGGGCCATGAATTCCCCCATCGGCAGGCCCGGCGGAATCTCTGGCAGGAATTCCACAACTGCGGTGCCGGGATGGCGCAGGATACCGCGCTTGGGCCAGAACAGCCCGACATTGGTGCCCACCGGCACGCAGGGCTGGCCAAGCTGTTCATACAGAACCCCGGTGCCCTGCTTGTAGGGCCGCTTCTCGCCCGGCGGCACGCGGGTGCCCTGCGGATAGATGATCAACTGGCCCGGCCAGGCCGCGCCACGGGCGACATCTTCCTTCATCTTCACGATGGCTGCGCCGCGCTTGCCGCGATTGACCGGAATGCAGCCGATCTTCAGCGCATACTGCCCCAGGAAGGGTGTGAAGATCAGCTCGCGCTTCATGATGAACTTGCCATGGGGCACGGCGTGGAAGATGGCGATGATGTCGAGAAAGCTTTGATGTTTGGCGGCGATCATCACCTCGCCCCGGGGCGGCGTGCCGCGCAGGTCTACGCGCAAGCCGCATAGAAGCCGCAGCGTCGCCAACACCCAGGCGCAATAGGCATGGCAGGCGACCGAGGCCCCGCGCCGCGAAAACAGCGCCCAGGGCGCGAAGATCACGGCGATCACCGCCATCGCCAGATACATCTGGACGATGAAGATCAGGGACAGCACCCAGCGGATCGCGATCATGTCAGGTCAGCTCCTGCAATTTGCGCAGCGCGGCGCGGCGGGTGGCGGCAAAGGCGACGGCCCCCGCCAAGGGCGGCAGGACAAAGGGCCACAGCCAGCCCGCGCCCTGGAAGCCAAGCCCGGTCAGAAAGCCCCCGGCGGCATCGGCGCTGGGCAGAAGCAGCACGCCGAAAATGCCCGCCAGCGCCCCCGCCGCCGCGCCGCCCAGGGCGCGCAGGGTGAAACGACGCACGAAGGCCCGGGCGATATAGCTGTCGCGCGCACCGACCAGCCGCAGCACCTTGATCACCTGGGCATTGGCGGCCAGCGAGGCATTGGCGGCCAGCGTGATCATCGCGGCCATCGTGGTGCCGATCAGCATGATCGACAACAGACCCAGAAGCCGCAGCCGCCCCGCCGCTTCGGCCAAGGGGCGGCGCCAGCGGGTATGGTCGTCCAGCATCGCGCCGGGCGCCTCGGCGGCAAGGCGCTGGCGCAGGCCCTCGCCATCATAGCCCGGATCGCCCTCGACGATCTCGATCAGCCGGGGCAGGGGCAGGTCGG
>Ga0209571_1000613_pt1 | contig 31832 bp, 31 predicted proteins | sample EBPBio102011_DNA_FD_185866 | JGI IMG/M metagenome (GOLD analysis project Ga0209571, IMG submission 185866) | Wastewater treatment Type I Accumulibacter community from EBPR Bioreactor in Madison, WI, USA - Reactor 1_1/10/2011_ DNA (SPAdes)... | ecosystem: Engineered > Bioreactor > EBPR >... | reverse complement strand
ATCGTCATGTTCGGCCGGGTGCCGCGGGTCAAAACTGTGGCACAGGTGATTGCGGAATTGCAGGATGTTGTCGATGCGGGGTTCCGGCAGTGCTTCCTTGTCGATGACAATTTCATCGGCAACAAGCGCGAGGCAAGAAAGCTGCTGACCGCGATTGCCGAATGGCAGAAAACCCTGCCGAGGCCACTGAACCTGTCAACCGAGGCCAGCATCAATCTTGCGGATGAACCGGATCTGCTGGCTCTTATGCAGCAAGCCAATTTTGACCGCGTTTTCATCGGGATAGAGACGCCGAACGTCGCCTCTCTCAAGGAAGCCCGCAAGACCCAGAACCTGCGCGGCGATTCCCTGGTCGCCAAGGTTCAGCGGATCCGGGACGCAGGTCTGATCGTGATGGGCGGGTTCATCGTTGGCTTTGATGAAGACACGACCGAAATTTTCGACACGCAGTATCAGTTCATCCATGACAGCGGGATCGTGATGTCCAGCATCGGCATTCTGGCGCCGCTGCCAACAACGCCGCTCTATGACCGGCTGGTGGCCGAAGGCCGCCTGTATCCGGAAGACCCGGAATGTGCCTTTCTGCCAAAACAGATGACACGCGAAGAGCTGAAGGCCGGACACCGCGCGCTTATCACGCGCGTCTTTGACCCCGACGCCTTTTTCGAACGCGCCTTCCGGTCGCTGCGCCAATCGCACCGCTTCGAGGCGATCCGCCGCCGCCGCTACAGGCCTGCAACCGGCGCGCGCGCGGCCCTGGGGCGCGCCGCCATCTGGAGCCGCTTGCTCAGGGCGATTGCTGCCAACGGATACTGGTCACTGGTCCCGGCGTATCTCAGAGCCATGCAGAACAACCGCCGCCTTGGCCCCGCGGCGATGCCAGCCTCAGACTTGCTCTCGCTCTGTCTGACGCATTGGCACATCTACTGCATCAGCCATGGACCACAGGATTCTGTGTATCTCGAGGCCAAGGCCAGCGTGCGGGGTTCCACCTGACTTGACCTGAGCCCCTCGTTCCTTCCGGGCTTGAGACTGTCTGAGGTGCCCTTGAAGAATGCGAACCAGTCTCCGTTCCCCCTACCCCACCGACCATTTAGGCAACAAGAAGGCCGCGCCACTCGGCGAGGGTGGTGGCGCGGGTCCTCTGACAACACCAACGGCTGGGCGCTAAGGACTGTTCTTTCGTCTCCGTCATGATCCCGACTTCGCCCGGCGCTGCTTCAACCAGATCAAGGGGTTCGGCGTTTGCGGCTTTCCAGAAAGCCATGCAGTCAGCTTTGCGCTGCTGGGTGCTGTCATCCGGCGCGAAGGTGTCGCGGGCGTCATCCGCGAGATGATCGCCCCACGCGACATGGAGGCCGCCGAATGACCCGAAGCAATGACACGATCCGCGTGCTGATCCCCCTGAAGCTGCGCAAGAAGAACGGGCGGCCCAAGATCATGCCGCCTGCCGATTACAGCCCGAGCGAGGATCAGACCCAAGACCCGCACATCCTGCGCGCCATCGGCCGGGCATGGGGCTGGCGGCGGCGCATGGAGGCAGGCGAGTTCGCCACGATCCAGGAACTGTCCGAGGCCGTCGGCTTGGCCGAACGCCTTGTCAGCCGCCAGCTGCGCCTCGCCTATCTGGCGCCAGAGGTGCTCAAACGCCTGACCTGCGGGCGCGAGGCGCCGGCGGTCAGCCTCTATGACCTGTGTTTTCTGGCCGGGAAGACATGGCAGGAGCAGGCTGAGCGGGCGTTTCGGTAACCCTCAATGAAAACTCGCCAGAAAGGACGTCGCGGTCAGCGAGACATGCGCGTCCAACGGCGGGTGCAGCTCAAACGCTTTCGGCTCGCGCGCGAAGTTCCACAGGCGGAACAGGGACCATTGCGAGCGCCGCTCCTCGGCCACAGCCAGCTCGTTGCGGCTGATATGAAAAGGTGTGCGCTCCCAGCCATTCGTCGTCTTCACCTCGATCAGGCGCGGCCGGCCGTTCGGAGCGAAGCTGGCGATATCGTAGCCGGCACCATCACCATCCTCCTCCGAAACCCACCGGACCTTGCGCGCAAGGTCCTCGCGCCCCGCTGATGTGAGGGCCGCTCGTTCATGCGCCATGACGCGTTCCTCACCGGCCCGGCCGAGGGCGCGGTTTCGCTCGTCTCTCGCCGCGACATCGAACTTGCGGGCCATGTGCAGCATCTGCTCCAGTTCCTGCGGCGGCGGCTGGTTCGACATTGTGGGGGGCGGCCCGATCCAGATCGGCCGTGCCTCCGCGAGGCCGGTCGTCACTCTGGTACCTGAATGGCGGCCGAGCCATGCCGGGTTCAGCGCCAGCCAACGCGCCACGGCATCCACCAGCGTCATCTGGAAATTGAAGGCGGGCTTATAGCCCGGGATCCAGTCCTCACCCAGCCCCTTCAGCACGGCGCTGATGTTCTGGTGCTTGAACTCGACCGATCCCTCGGACCGATCGTTCAACAGCGGCAGAAGCCCGCGCCGATGCTCGGCCTTGTTGTAAGGGCGGCCGGATACGTCGTCGGCCAGCATCGCGAAGTAATCCGCGACGATCAGATCGTTCTCTTGTTCTGTCCAGGCCCCGTTCGACATTGCGCCAGGCTAGGGGCCGAAACTGCGTTTGTCATCAGAGACTTCGCGCAAAACTCCCAAGACTTACCAACCACCACGCCGCCCGTGTCGCGTCGCCATCTGCTTTGAGACAAGCCGGAACCAGCGAAACACGGGCGCAACGCGCCCCGGTCAGTTCGTTGAAATCTATGGGGGTTTTGAACCCGTCTCGCCGAGAGCGAAGGGCGGGTGGAAAGAGACGGTGGGCGTTTGGAGATCGATCTCGCGCGGTTGGCCAGTCTCCGAAGGGCGGATGGTCCCTGCAAACCCCATTGGCACGTAAAGAAAAAGGCCCCGCGCGGGACCTGTTTTCGGGTTTGCAATGTGCAAGTGGCGGAGTGGAAGCCCGCCATCATGCCACTTTTATCGTTTGCAATCATAAGCATGAACAGGCAGCGACGCCGAAATTCCTAGGATTTACCCATCATCCCTCTATGCGATCTTGAGCCACGCGATGCACCGCATTACATTTCCTTTGAGGGCTTGTATGTGGGGTAAATAAGACCATGCCGAAGCGCGCCGCAGAACTTTCCGCCCTGGAGGTTCGGAACTTGGAACACCCGACCGGCAAGGGAAGCGCCCTTGTTGCGGTGGGGGGCGTGAATGGGCTTTACTTGCAACTGTCTGCGGGCGGCGGACGATCCTGGGTGCTGCGCATACTTGTTGGCGCGAAGCGGCGGGATATCGGCTTGGGAAGCTTTCCGACCGTCACGCTGGCGCAGGCCCGAGACAAGGCACGCGAGGCGCGCGAAAAGATCGCGCTGGGGATCGACCCTGTGGAAGAACGCAAAGCGGCCAAAGCCGCACTTGTGGCCGCGCAAGGGCGTGGGCTGACTTTCGACAAGGCAACCGCGCATTATCTCGCTGCGAAGCTGGATGCCTTCAAGAACGCAAAGCATCGCCAGCAATGGCAAAACACCCTTGCCCAGTATGCTTCGCCAGCCTTGGGCAAAATGCTGGTGCAAGATATCGCCGTTCAGGATGTGCTACGGGTGCTGCAACCGCTCTGGGCATCTAAAACCGAAACCGCCTCGCGGTTGCGCGGGCGCATTGAAAGCGTCCTTAGCTGGGCCACTGTGGCGGGGCACCGCACTGGCGACAATCCGGCGCGCTGGGCGGGCAACCTTAAGGAACTTCTGCCTGCGCCTTCCAAGATCGCGCTAGAGGGCAATCAACCTGCGCTGACTTTGAGCGATGCCCCGCGCTGGTTTGCTGAACTGAAAAACCGCGATGGAATGGGGGCGCGGGCTTTGGAGTTTTTGGCACTGACTGCCGCACGCTCACAGGAAGTGAGGGGCGCGGAATGGTCAGAAATGGACCTTGAAGCAGGGCTTTGGATCGTGCCTGCCGCACGGATGAAGATGGCCCGCGAACACCGGGTGCCGCTGACGCCCGATGCTGTCGCCCTGTTGCGATCCCTTCCCCGGATGGAAAATAACACCCTTGTGTTTCCAGCCGCGCGCGGCGGGCAGCTTTCCGACATGACGGTTTCAGCGGTCATGCGGCGAATGAACGAAACGGATCAGGCCCGGGGGAATCCCGGTTTTCTTGACCGCGTGTCGAAGCGCCCAGCGGTCCCGCACGGGCTGCGTTCCACCTTCCGCGACTGGGTGGCCGAAAAGACAAACTTCCCCGGCGAAATGGCCGAGGTGGCGCTGGCGCACAAGATCAGCAACGCGGTGGAAGCGTCCTATCGACGCGGCGACATGATCGAGAAACGGCGGCGCATGATGGGGGAATGGGGTGCTTTTCTGACCCAAGCGCCCAAGTCGGCCAAGGTGGTCCGGCTTTGACGATGCGTCATGTGGTCCTGTCGGACGATGGCTACAACGTCGCGGGCAATGCTGCGCACCGGCTGCTTGCAGCCTGCTTCTTTCCAGAAAGCCCAAGGGATCAGGCGCAGGCGTTGTTCATCGCCGCCTTGGAACAGGATGAGTTTCGCCGCGTTGGCTCCGCTGCCTATCAGCCGTCCGAAATATTGCTGGCCGCAGCAAACTTGATCGAGAAGCGAACGGCGCAGTTATTCGCAGTTGGCTTTATGGCGATCTGTTACACCTATCTTGCGGCCACCCCCTACAAGCCCAGCCTTAATAGGGTTTCTGCCGTCGCTTCTTACAGCGCAGGTGAATTCGGGAAAGTGTCTTGGCGGGCAGGGTTGGACCCGAACGGCAAAGGCAAACAGAAAGCCGTCACCGGTGATCCGGCGTCACTCGAACGGCTATTCAGACGTTACCGCAGCGCGGCACATATCTGTGCAGCGCGCGTTTCTGCAAGCAGCTATCTCGACCATGCGCACATCTGGGAAGACAACCCGCTGGTCACTTCGACCCTGATACAGACTGCGGTTAGCTTTCAGGATGCCTTGGAACGCACAACCGACGTTAGGGCCTGGAATCTCTGGGATTTGAAGAAGCACTATCCCGCGTGCCTTTTAGGATCGCCTGTCCTTGCGCCAGACAATGACCTTTATCATTGGATTGAGCGGGGACTTCAGCTTGCATTGGAAGAAGGCAAGATTGTCGCCCCAGATGGGGGGGGAAGATCATCTTCCCCAGGGTAAGTTCATCGTCCCCAAATTTTCAGACGGATGCACTGCCACCAATCTCCCTGCATGGCAACGCACGGAGATTTAAATGCCTGAGACATATCTTTCCGACCGCCAGCTTGGCGAACGCTTCGGCGTCCACCATCTGACGCCTCGCCGCTGGGTGCGCGACGACCCCACTTTTCCCCGACCCGTCAAGCTGTCTCCAGGCTGCACGCGCTGGAAACTGTCCGAGATCGAAGCGTGGGAAACGTCCAAATCCACGCGCACGGCAAACAATGGCTAAGAGGCCCAGCGCCCGGCGCATCCGCAGCGCCCGAACATACACGATTGAAGAGGCTGCGGAGGCCTTGAACGTATCCAACGGGACGATCCGTGCTTGGGTGCGGGACGGCCTGCCCCTGATGAAGTCGCGCCGCCCGTTCCTGATCCTGGGCGATGCCCTGCGCCACTACCTGGCGGATCGCTCGACCGGGGCGAAGGTCCGGCTGGAACAGGATCAGCTCTATTGCTTTTCCTGCAAGGCGGCACGCAGGCCTTCGGGCGCACTGGTGGATTGCATCCGGCAAACGGCCAAGACCGCCCGCTTGGTGGGCCTGTGCGACCATTGCGGGGGCACCTGCAATCGGATGATCAGCACGGCCAAAGTCGCCAGCTTCAAAGAATTCTTCGACCTCGCCTTCAAGGACGGGTGGAAAGCCTAGGGGATACATCCAACCCCCACTGAAACCATCACTTCGAAAGGGCATCTGAATGGTTCGGAAACACAACGAAGAAAACGAGCGCATCAAGCGTCGTTACCTGCAATTCCTGCGGGAAGCCAAAAGGTGCGACCCGGCGACCGTGGACAAGGCCGCCGAGGCGATCTTGCGCTTCGAACGCGGCACAGGCTTCAAACCCTTCAAGCGGTTCCATATCGAACAGGCCGTCACCTTCAAGCGGCAGCTTGAAGCCGCACGGAACGACCGCACGGGCGCGTCACTTTCCAAGGCGACCATCGACGGCACCTTGCGGGCGGTAAAGGCATTCGTTCTCTGGTTGGCCGGGCAACCCGGCTACAAGACGCGGATCAAATACAGTGATTCCGAGTATTTCAACCTGAACGCCAAGGATGTCCGCATTGCCCACGCCGAGCGCGACACGGCCTTCCCGTCCATGGAACAGTGCCGCCACGCCTTCAACCAGATGCCCAGCGCAACCGTTTTCCAGCGGCGCGACAAGGCGCTGTTCGCCTTCGTCATGCTGACCGGCGCGCGCGACGGGGCGATTGCTTCGCTGCGGTTGAAACACGTCGATCTGATCGAAGGGCGCGTCAACCAAGACGCGCGCGATGTGAAGACCAAGTTTGCCAAGACCTTCACGACTTGGTTTTTCCCTGTCGAAGATGAATACCGACAGGCCTTCCGTGACTGGGTGGAGTATCTGCGCAAGGATCAGCTTTTTGGCCCGACCGACGCCCTGTTCCCAAAGCCCCTGATGGGGTTGAAGGACGGCAGCTTCGCCGCCACGGCGCTATCGCGCGAACCCTACGGCAACGCCTCGCGCATCCGTGCCGTCATCAAGGACGCGTTCACCTCTGCGGGCCTGCCCGCCTTCGGCCCGCACAGCTTCCGCAAGACCCTTGGCATCCTTGCCAATACCCATTGCAAGACCCCGGAACAGTTCAAGGCCTGGTCGATGAACCTGGGGCACGAAAACATCGCGACGACCCTTAGCGCCTATTGCCCGGTCTCGACGGCGCGGCAGGGGGAACTGATCAAGGGCATGGGCTGAGGCCATCTTGCCGCTTGCGCATCGCGTCTCCTGGGGGCAGGTAGCCTGCAGACCGCGAGACTTTGGAGAGTTCGGAAGTATGTTCTTCATAAGCGCCGGGCGCATCTTCGCCCACATTTTCTTTTGGTATGGCATACTTGGCGTGGCATTCTCCCTGTACCAAGGCTTCAGTGCCTTCGAGTACCCCGACGAGATGATGGCCCAATCCAAGTGGCTGACACGCGAGATCGGCGGCGCGATGTCCATCGCCTTCATGGGTTTGGCCCTTGGCGTTCTGTGCGAAATCAGTTCAAAGAGAAACAAGCCTGACAAGCAGGCGTAAGACCATCAGATCAGCGGCGCAGCCTGCCCGATTAGGGCAGACGAAGCGCGGCGCGGGGGGGAAGCGGGCATGCCATCATTGAACTGGATCGGGAAAGAGGCGGTTGAACACCACCACAAAGAGGTTCCCTATCGGCTGGTTCATTGCGATGGCGATTTGTCGGCAGGCGACCCAGACGCGGGCAACCTTCTGGTTCAGGGCGACAATCTGGAAGCCTTGAAGGCCCTGTTGCCGTATTATGGCGGGCAGGTGAAATGTATCTATATCGACCCGCCCTACAACACGGGTAATGAAGGTTGGATTTACAACGACAACCTGAACGACCCAGAGATAAGGCGATGGCTGGGAGCGGTGGTCGGCAGCGAAGTTGAAGATTTGAGCCGTCATGACAAGTGGCTTTGCATGATGCACCCACGCCTCAATCTCTTGAAGCAGTTCTTGAAGCCCAATGGAGTCATCTTTGTTTCGATAGATGACAACGAAATCGACCACCTGCTTCAAATGATGGATTTGATTTTCCAGCGGCGGAACAGGATTGGGGTTTTCGTATGGCGGCGGCGGCTGACCTCGGACAGCCGAAATACAAACAATGTGTCAGCCGATCACGAATATCTTGTCTGCTATGGCGCAAGCCCAAGTGCGTCGTTCAAGGGTCAGGAACGCGACGAGGACAAGTACAGCAACCCTGATATCGATCCTCGAGGGCCTTGGATGAGCGATAACTTGACTGGCCTTGCTGATGCGAAGGCGCGGCCCAATCTCCACTATATCGTTGAGAATCCTGCGACCGGCATCAAGTACCCGCCTCACCCGCAGCGCGGTTGGGCGGTTGCGCCCGATACCATGGCGACGCTTATCGCCGAAGGGCGAGTCCTTTGGCCCAAGTCATCCACAGGCCGTCCCCGCATAAAGCGTTATCTCGCGGAACTTGGCGACAGGCGGGCCGGGTTTTCGTCGGTCGTAAATGCTCCGACAAATCAGGCAGGAACTCGAACTCTGAACGACATCTTCGGGCGTAAAGTTTTCGACTTCCCGAAGCCGCACGAATACTTGGTGGAGGTGATCGGCCAAGTCGCCAACGAAGATGGCGATATCATCCTCGATTCGTTCGCGGGGTCAGGAACCACAGGCCATGCCGTCCTCGAAATGAATAAGCAGGATGGACGGGCGCGAAAGTTCCTCTTGGTTGAAATGATGAAGGGAACCGCCGAAGATATTACTGCTGTCCGTCTTGCCCGAGTTATTCAAGGCTACGCAAAAGCAGGGGACGAAACGAAGGCCGTTCCGGGCCTTGGCGGGGGCTTTCGATACTGCCGCCTTGGTGTGCCGCTGTTCAACGAGTTTGGCGACATCGACGGCGAAGTGTCCTTCCCTGATCTTGCCGCCCATGTGTTCTTTGCCGAAACCGGCGCACCCATCCCGGCCAAGGCACAGGTGGGCAACGCCTACCTTGGAAAGCACGGCGAAAAGGCCGTCTATCTGCTTTACGCGCAGGGGCTGGAAGGCACCCCTCGCGAAGCGCTTGGCAATGTGCTGACCCCCGACGCGCTGGTGGCCCTGCCCCCCCCGCCCGAGGGCTTTGAAGGCACCCGCGTTGTCTATGCCGAGGGCACGACCGTCTCCCCCGACCGGCTGAAAGCCGAGGGCGTGGTGTTCAAACAGATCCCCTACCAGATTGCGGGGGTTTGACATGGCGGCGATCAACTTCGACCTGAAAGAGTACCAGAAACTCGCCCTTGGCCGGTTTGGCGAGTTCTTGCGCGACAGCACTTCCTTGGGCGCGGAAGTGGCCTTCATGAAGGCCACCAAGTTCCCCTATCGCCATGCCCCTGCTGTTGCCGAGGGCACCCCCTTTGTCTGCCTTCGCGTCCCCACCGGGGGCGGCAAGACCCTTATGGCCGCGCATTCCATCGGCATTGCCGCGCGCGACTACCTTCAAGCGACCAACCCCATTGTGTTGTGGCTTGTGCCATCGACGGCGATCCTGGACCAAACCGTCGCCGCCTTGAAGGACGAGGGCCACCACTACCGCGCGGCCCTGCTTCAATCCTTCAACCGCAACTTTGCGGTGATGACCAAGGCCGAGGCGCTGGCAATGTCCAAGGCCGACGCGACAGGCGGGGCGGTGGTGATCGTCTCCACCATCCAATCCTTCCGCCGCGAGGATGACAGCGGAAACGAGAACCCCGAGGGTTTGAAGGTCTATGAGGACGCAGGGGTCTTGATGAACCACTTCGCCAACCTGACCGAGGAGCAGATCGCGCCGCTCGACAAGATCGAGGGCGGTTCGCGCCCGGTCTATTCGCTGGCAAACCTGCTGAAACTTCACCGGCCCATGGTGATCGTTGATGAAGCCCACAACAGCCGCACGGCACTGTCGTTCCGCACCTTGGCCCGTTTCAACCCGTCGCTGATCCTTGAACTGACCGCCACGCCGCAGACCGAGCATAGGCCGGAACGCGACAAGCATGCGTCGAACATCCTTTATTCCGTCTCTGCCGCCGAGTTGAAGGCCGAGCAGATGATCAAGATGCCCATCCGCCTGACCACAGACGCGGATTGGGTCAAGACCATCGGCGCGGCGCTGGATTGCCAGAAGGCGCTGGAAGAGGCGGCCAAGGCCGAGGAGGCCGAGACGGGCGAATACATCCGCCCCATCGTCCTGTTTCAGGCGCAAAGCGCATCAAAGGATGACCCGACCCGCATTACTTGGGAGACCATCGAAAAGCACCTACGGGAAGACCAGCGCATCCCGAAGGAGCAGATCGCGGTTCATACCGGCCCGCGCAAAGACCTTGACAGCATCCCCGACATCCGCAGCGACAAGTGCCCAGTTCGCTACATCATCACCGTGTCGAAGTTGAAGGAAGGGTGGGATTGCCCCTTTGCCTACATCCTTTGTTCGGTGGCCGATCAGGTATCGGCCACGGCGGTTGAGCAAATCCTTGGTCGCGTGTTGCGCATGCCAAAGGCGCAACGCAAGCGGCGCGATGCCCTGAACCAGTCATATGCCTTCATCGTGTCGCGCAGTTTCGACACGACCGCGCAGCAGTTGCGCGACGGGCTGGTGGAGGGGGCGGGCTTCAACCCCATGGAAGCCGCGCAGATCATCGCCCCGCAGCAGAACCTTGGCTTTGCCGATGCGGCAGCCCCCTATCAATCCGACCCGCTTCCCGCCGAGGCCGCAGACTCGGAGGTCATCGTGGCGGTGATTGACCGCCTGCCGCCATCGGTCAAGACGCGCCTGTCCTTCGATACCGAGACGCGGACGCTGACCTACAAGGGGCCGATGACGCGGGAGGGTCGCAACCTCATCCACTTGGCTTTCGCCGCTGTTCCGAATGTCGCCAAGACCATCGACCGGCTTTATGCGAAGTCAAACCAGTTCCAGACATCCGCCGCCGATGAAGACGACAAGCCGCCCTTCATCGTGCCTCTGCTTGGGTTCCGCAAGCAGGGCGAACTTCAACTGTTCTCGCAAGAGCATTTCCTTGATTTGCCATGGCGATTGGACCAGTGCGACCCAGCCGAAATCTTGAAGCGCTTCCGCCTACCCGACACGGCGCGGACGGGCGAGATTGATGTGGGTGCGAAGGGGGCCATTGAGATTGGTTTCCCCAAGAAGGTTCAGGCTGACCTTGCCGGGGTCATCCAAGAACCGTCGTGGAACCTGCCGCGCCTCGCCAACTGGATTGACTCCGGCATCGTCCATCCCGACATCACCAAGCCGAGCGCCGTGGTGTTCATCACCAAGGCTATCGAAGCCCTGATCGCCGCAGGCCACGACATCGCTGTCCTTGCCCGGAACAAGTACGACCTGCGAAAGGCCGTCGGGGCACTGATCGGCGACCTGCGTGGTGAGCGGGAGGTAGGGCAGTACAAAGCCCTGTTCGCTGCCAACGCTGCCGACTTTGCGGTCAGCGCCGACCTGTCGATCATCTTTGACGAACAGACCTATGCCCCCAACCAGCCCTATTCCGGGGCGACCAAGTTCGCCAAGCATTACACCCGGCTTGTCGGCGACCTTCTCCCCACCGGCGAGGAGTTCGATTGCGCCGTCCATCTCGACCGGCTCGATAAGGTTCGCTACTGGATTCGGAACATCGACAGGAAGAAATCGTCCTTCTGGCTTCAACTCCCGCACGACAAGTTTTACCCGGATTTTGTGGCGATGCTTACGGACGGGCGCATCCTTGTGGTGGAATACAAGGGGGGGCATCTCTATGAGGCGGAAGCCGTCAAGCGGATGTGGCGCGGCGGCAGCTTCTGGACAAAAACGCACCAGCTTCCAGACGAAAAATTTCCAACCTGTTCGGTGGAAGAACTTTTGTCGGCACCGCGCCGCCGCGGGTCAGGTAGTCATTCAGCGCCCCCGCTGATCAGCAGCTCGGCCGCCGGTTGGGCTGCGCCCTTCCCGGCGATCGTATAGGTCGTGGTGACCTCCTCGATCCGCGCCCAGGCGAAGAGCGTGCGGATCTCCGGCACGTCGTTGATCGACATCAGGAAGCGACCCTTAAGCGCTGTCAGGATCCCGGCCAGGCGCTGGAAATCCTGACGGCCGAACAGCGCCTTGCCGTAGTCGCCTTCGCTGCCCCAATAGGGCGGGTCGAGGTAGAAGAGCGTGCCGGGGCTGTCGTAGCGGCGCAGGAAGGCCTCGAAGTCCAGGCATTCGATGACGACGCCCGCGAGGCGGCTGTGCAGGTCCTCGAGCATGGGCTCGAGCGTGTGCAGGTTGAAGCGGCCGGGCCGGTCGATCGACACCCCGAAATTCCGCCCCGCCACCTTGCCGCCAAAGGCCGTGCGCTGGAGGTAGAGGAAGCGCGCGGCGCGCTCGAGATCGGTCAGGGTGTCCGGGTCGGTGGCGACCAGGCGGTTGAACTCGACCCGGGTCGTCAGCTGGAAGCGCAGGGTGTCGAGAAACTGCGGGTAATGGCGCTGCAGGATGCGGAAGAGGTTCGCCACGTCGCGGCCGGCATCGTTGATCACTTCTGCCCGCGGACGCGATGTCCGCCGTAGGAATATCCCGCCCATGCCGATGAAGGGCTCGGCATAGGTGGTGCAGGGGATCCCGTCCAGGATGGCGCAGATGCGCTTGGCGAGGTTGCGCTTTCCGCCGATCCACGGCGCGACAGGCGAAACCGGGGTCACGGGAATCATCGACTCATTCATTCGTTCATGTTCCAAGGAGCCGCCCTCGCGAGGGTGGAGCGGCCAGTAACCTTGCGGTTGGTCGGCGGGGGCTTTCTCAGGGCGACCCCGTGTCGGAGGGCGTTGGCGCGCTCTCCGGCCTCCCTTGAGGCCGTTCTTCACTCACTCAGCACGGCCGAGCAGAGAGATGGTGGAACCGGCGCGAGTTCTGCCCGCGCCGGCGAGTTTCAATAGCTCGGCGCGGGCGCAGGTGCCGCCGCCAGCGGCCCGCCATCCAGCGCCACGCTGCTGGCAGCGCCATGGTTCGACCAGGCCGGGGCGGCGCCGTCATAGTACCATTCGGGCGGCAGGCCGGTCGGCAACTCGCCGCTGCCGCCCAGATCGACTGGCGCCCCGGCCAGCGCGAACTTCTCACGGTTGGCCTGGACCGACAGGTCAAGCCATTGGCTCACGCTGATCCACAGATGGGCCAGGCTGCCCAGCCAGTATTGCGAGCCAGTCGTCTGCGCGCCGATGCCCATCTGGGTCAGGTTCTGCCCAGCCATGGTCAGCACAGTGAATGCCTTGCTGCCGACGGAATTGCCGTTGATCCAGACCCGGGCGCCGGTCTCATCCCATTCCATGAGCATGTGATACCATTGCCCCGGCACATGCTGCAGGTTGCCGGGGCCGGCATAGCAGATGATGCTGTTCGATCCAGTATCGTTGGTCAGCGTGATCGTGATCCGGCCCGAGTTGGTCGTCTTGGCTTCAAGCCGCACGTTCGAGCCGACGCGGAAGCTGAACAGGGTTCTGGTGCTGGCATTCCAGGCGGTATCGGCGCTGCGATACCACATCGAGATCATGCCCTTCGGCCCCGCCGGCACGTTTGCCATGGCGACATCGCGATATGCATCGTTGCCGTCGAAATAGGCGCCGCGCGGGCTGAACGCGGGGGGCGTGACTGGCACCGACAGGTCCGACTGATAGGGCCGCACAGCGATGCCCTCGAACGGATAGGTGGCGGTGCTGTCATATAGCCCTGGCACATGCTCGATCAGGAAGTCGGGATAGAGGTTGAAGTCGCGCGGTTCCAGCAGAACCGCCGTGGCCTGACCGCGCAGGTAGGAAAGCTTGTCGCCAAAGGCGAAGGGCGTCTCGGGCGTGATCCGCACGCGGCCCTTGCGCGGTGTACCGCTGCCCGTGTCGGTGATCGCCACCGTGCCGCGATGCGCCGCCGGGTAGCCGGTCTCGGCGGAGCGATAGACCGGGCGGCGAGCCGCGCCAGACCGGGTGATCTCGATCCCCGTGACCGCCTGGCGGTGCGGCGCGGCGCCGCCATAGGCCGGGCCTGCGCGGAAGGCGCGCAGCGTGGTCAGAGTGCCGCCATTGGGCAAATCTACCACCAGATCGGCATAGCTGCCATCCGGCGCACCCTCGATCGCGCTGATCACCGGCTCGCCGATGGTCATGCCGCTGGCGCGCAGCAAGGCCAGCGCGAAGGGCCACATGAAGCCGATCTGCCCATCCTTGTCGGCCGTGTCGGGATGGATCGTGGTCGAGGCCCCGCCAAACTTGCAGACATGGGCCGAAGGGCCGACCGTCAGGCCGACCGATACCGCCTGAGCATTGGCCGCCATCGCATGCAGGACCTGGCGGTCAGGCTCGCTGAGGCGGCCGTTGTTTTCCGTGAAGGATGCCATCTCGGCCGCCGGCGAAACCGGCGCGTTGTGGAAGGGCATCGGGGTCAGCACATGCCAGCGCGTCTCGTTCCGCGCGAAAAGCCCTCGGCCCTTGACATCTGGCGCCGCAGTTGCATCCCAGAGGCAATGATCGACCTGCGCACCGTTATGGGCGGTGCCCAAAGTAAAGGGCGCGCCGGCGCCGGTCATGCCGAAATAGAACGGCCAGAAGGCGTTGACGAAATTGCCGATCGACGAGGCGTCATTGTTGTACCAGCAGTCGATGACATGCTGGACCGCGCCCGCCTCGGTCGTCATGGCCGAGATCACGCTGGTGAAATCGGTCCACAAGCGGCCATCCGTGCCATTGGTCGTGTCGTCATAAAGCGCGGGTCGGCCCGTGCCCGGGACGGCCCCGTCGCCGACGATGAAGGTCAGGCCGGGACGGGCGAAGTCCAGAAACGCCGCCATCGCCCCCATGGCCGGATTGACTGCCTCGGCATTGACCGCCGCCTGCGTCACAACCGTGCGTACGGGGGCGACCCCCTCGCCGGTCTGGGTGAACAGGATCAGGTTGCCATCGGTCGGCAGCACGGGCTTGGGTGCGAAGCTGGAATAGCCGCCGCCGATCAGGAACAGATAGGCGATCTCGGACTGGCCCATGAACATCGCGGAGACGATGGCCGAGGCGGCCGGGACCGTGAGCGTGTCGGGGTCGCTGTCGCACATCGCGACGATGTAATCCCCGGGCGCCACCGGGGCCACCGCATCGCCCGGGGCCATCGCGTCGGCCACTGTGATGCGGTGAAGGGCGGCAAACTGCGCCGTGGGGATGAAGATCAGATCAGGCATATGGCCTCCTTAGGACCAGGACCAGCGCGGCCCGAAATAGTCGCGGTAAGCGGCGTGGAAGTTGCGGGCGAAAGTGTCGGGGACGTTGCCGGTGGTCAGCGCCCAGGCGACCTGGGACAGCGGGTCCGCGTAGCAGGTCTGGATGTTGAGCCTGTCGGAATAGTCAAAGAAGGGCTGGTAGGCCCAGACGGACTTCATGCTGGGGATGGCGCGCGCCGCCATTGACTGGCCCATGAGGTGGCCGCCGAAGACACCCCGGTAATCCTTGCCCATGGTGCGGCTTATTGCGCCCTTGTTGTAGAACTGGTTCGCGTTCCACTCGGGCATCCCGAGGTCTTCTTGGATGTAGTTGTAGAGATCGACGTGGGATTGAGTGACGGTATGGACCTGCACATCCTCCACGAAATTTTGCAGCGCCGGGTCGCACAGGGCGGCCAGGCTCGCGTCGTCGAGCATCACCGCGGCGAAGGCGACCAGGATCTTGTAGCCCGGAGTGATCCCTCCCAGACCGGCTTGCGTGATCTGGAAGGTTTTGCCGCCATTGCGCAGATGGGCTGCGACGTCGAGCCCGCGCTGTACCAGCCCGGTCGCGATGTCGGCCTTGGCATCCGGGTCGATGGCGCTGGCGCACAACATGATTGCCCGGGCATTTTCGGCCGCCGCATTGGACCGATAGGTCCGCTCGGCCTTTTGCGCCGTGATCCGCTCGCCCCGCGGCATGCGAAAGTTCGCGGCCTGGGCATGCAGCTGATACATCAGGCGCATCGCCTCGACATCCGGGGCGCCCCCCACCAGGGGATAGTTCGGCAGGATATCCAGGTTCAGGTCGGCCCGACCGATCGCCGACCCCTTGGTCAGCGCCAGGGGCGCGGCGCGGAAGTGCTGCGCGGGGGGCAATGTGTTCAACACCGTGATCGGGTAGAGATAGGCCAGTTTCGGCCGGCCGTCGGGATCGGGCGTGGGCAGGCTGACCGCCTTGAGGATTGTGCCTTCCTCGCCGGGCTGGAAGGTGATCGGACTGCCTGTCGCGCCGGGGTCGATGTTCAGGGCGTGAGAATAGGCCACATCACTCCGGCCGGTGATGACGAAACCGTCAAAGCCCTGCGCGGTTTCCAGAAGCGCGCCGAGGCAGGCGCCATGCATCCAGCGCGTGCCGTCCTGCATGGAAAGCTGGCTGAAGGTCAGCGTGAGGGGCTGGGTCCGGCCGGCGGGGTTGTAGACGTAAAGCGCGCCCGTCGCGCTGCGGCCGATCTGAACGGCCTCCGCCGAGGCCACCGTCACCTGCAGATCGGCGCCGGGATCGTCGCTAATCTGGGCATCCACCGTCCAACTGGTCTGCGCTGGGGCCAGAACATCCGGGGTATAGGGGCCGGGTTCTGGATCGCCGCCGCCGCCACCGCCGCCACCGCCGCCACCTCCGGGAAGTTCGCGCGGAGCGTGCACAAAATAGGCGCCGAGGTCCGAGACCAGGATCTCAAACTGGCTGCCTGAGATATAGGCCCGGTTGTCGACAACCTCGATATGCGGCACCTCGTAGACCGCAAAGGGGGTGCAGGTCTTGGGCTCCGATGGCGGGCCTTCGACATCCGTGTCGCTGATCCCGCGCAGGCGAGTGGTGAACAGCGTGTCCACCTCAAGGCCCGGCACAGTCACGGCATCGCCCACGATCGTTGTCCAGGTGCCCGCCGGGTGTTCAAATTGCACAGTCACGGCCCCTGCGGGCAGGGATGCCACGTCGATTATTGCCGCTTCTTCACCGGGCGTCAGGGTCCAGGACGTAGCGCCGGGCTTGTCCGGCTGCGCGCCGGCGGCAGCTGCAATCGTCGCGGTGGCTGGGTTGGCGGGGCCGGTTCCCGCCGAGTTCACCGCGAATTCCTCCCATGTCAGGGTGCCCGGCTCGTCCGAGGTATAGGTCAAACCGACCATCTGCGAGGTCACATCGATCAAACCAAGCATCAGGCGGAAAACGCGCAGCGGGGTCGGGCTGCCGGAATATGTCGCCAAGGTGATCGTGAAGACGGTTCCGACACTGCCGCTCTCGGGCGTGATGGCAGGCTGTGTTTCAGCGACTGGCTTGATCGCGGGCACGATGGCGCTCGACCGCAGCAGCAGCCCCCGGAACGGCCGGAACGCCCGGAAATCACCCATGGGACACGCTCACCGAACCGGCCACCTCGGACCAGACCCAGACATGGTTCGCGGCTGTGATCCCCGGCCATAGCGACGTCAGTGCGGTATCGGGCAGGAGCGCCTCGCCCGGCCTTAGCTCAAGTGCGCCTTGCGTGTCCGCGGGCGCCACGGTGCCGACAGTGGCGCAGACCAGGATCGGATAGAGCCCCTGGTTCTGGACGCGCAGCGCGGTGACGGCCGTGTCGGTCACGCGGGTCATGGAGCGGGCGGGGATGGATTGCGTGGCGTTCTTGGGCATCGGCTCGTCCTTTCAGAGATGGGTTGGGAAGCGGCTCATGCGAGCGCCGCCAGTGCGGCCGCGATCTCGGCCGGGGTTTGTGCCGCTTCGATCGCCGCCTTGGTCGACAGGCGCAGCGCCTCGAGCTCGGCCGCTGCATCCCGCCAAAGCGCCGCCATGTTGAGCCAGAGCTGCGCCAACTGATCAGGGTCTGGCGCGGTGATGCCGACCTCGGCCGAGAGGAGCGGATAGTCTGCCAGCACGGGCGCGATCGCCGCCACCCACGCACGCGCTTCGGCTTCCTTGGCGAGATAGATCATGTCCTGCCCGGGCAGATCGGTGATCATCTGGGTGCGCGCGCTGGCGATCCAGACGGACAGCCCGGCAAATGCGCGGGCGCGAGCGGGCTCAAGCGAGACCAGCTCGAGCGCACCATCGACGACCGCCCAAGCCGCGAGATCGCCAAGGGGCTCGTCTGTCGACAGAACGGCGAGGCCCGACATGTCCAGCGTGGGCGGCGCTTCGTCGCCGTCGGCAGTGAAGGCGATCGACCCGTCGGGCCGGTAGAAGACGAGCGTCATCCCCACCCTCCCATGCTGTAGAACTTGTAATAGATCGTCCGATTGGCGCTGTAGGCGGAGAAGGTGGGCGTCGCGCTTGAAATGATGGTGGCATGGGCGACGTTCCAGATTTCCGTCACGACGCCATCGCCGACATCCACCTCGGCCAGATAGAGGCCGGTGCCCGCCGGGCCGGTATCGAGCACCCAGAGACCAGCGCCCAGATTGGGGAATGACCCCGCCACGTTGGCGACACGGGAGAAGGTTCCGGTGGCCGTCGGTTTCAGGGGCACGACGTCGGCAGGCAGGTCTGTCGTGGTGGTGTAGGTGTATCGGGCCGCGCCGGGCTGACCCGCGGCGCCGGGAGAAGATCCGGTGCCCCCGGCACCTCCGGCGCCGATCGTGACTTCCATGGCAGGCGCTACCCAGCCTGACAGGTCAATGACAGCTGAGGAAAGGAACCCGCCCGCGTTGCCGTTCTTGGCTGTGATGCTTCTGGTGTTCTCGCCGTTCGGGGACTGCCAAGTCTTGGTCGCACCGACGCCGCCGCGCCCCTTGGTAGAATTCCAAGCAGAGAGGTAGGTGGCGTAGGCGCCCATGTTGCCGCCAAGGCCGCCGACAACGGTGATCGTCTGCATGAGCGTCGCACCGTCATACAGCTTGATGACGGTATTGCCACCCTGCCCACCGTTGCCGCCAGCGACGTAGGCATCACCGTAGCCTCCGAGGTTTAGGCCCTGTGCGCCGCCGCCCCCGGCGACAAGGTCGAGTTGGAGCGTCTTGATCCCTGCCGAAAGGTTGAACTTGGCAGTACTGGCGTTGATGTCGGTGGTCACAGGCAGCGTGGCCCCGGTGACATAGTGCCGGGCGTTGAGCAGGCGCAGGCCGGTTTCGCTGCTCAGCTTGATCGATTGACGCTTGCCACCATCGGTGCGCGAGAGGGCAAGGCCGAATTCGTCGTCGTCCGTTCGGCCGAAGTAGATTCCGTCCGTCCCGTCCGAATTCACCCCGGTCTTGCCGTAGCGCAGACCGGCGCCCGACATGATTTCCAGCATGGCGTTGACATCGAGGAAGTTCGCCGAAAGGCGCCCGCCGACCAGCCAATCAACCGCCATGACATTCGCGGTGACTGCATCAAAGGCCAGCATCTGGCCTCTGATGTCGCCGATTCCGATGAGGCTTGCCGCATTGGCCCGGCGCACCAGTGCCTGCTTGATGCGCAGGTCGATGTTCGGCCCTGCGCCCGTCGCCCTCACCAGAGCCCAGACCCCGTAGGACGCATTGAGCGGAGCGATCACGATGGCGCCCGGCGTGGACCAGCCGGTACCATAGCTTGAAGCGGCCGCGACGGTGCTGGCCGACAGATAGGCGTTCGCGGCACTGTACCAGTAGATGCGGATCTGGAGATTGTCGGCTGCGCCCGCACTTACGGCGGCCAGCATGAGCGAGGCGAAGTACTGCGCACCTGCAACAGCGGGGAAACGGTGATTGTAGGCCTGATAGATCTGCGAGTTCGCGGCTGGGGCGGCGGCTGTCCAGCGCAGCATCTTCTTGCCCGGCCCGGTCGTCGCGTTCTCGAACGTCACTCCTCCGGCCGTGAAAGTTACCAAGGCCGGGTTCTGGCTTTCGAAGATCCCGTCCGGCACCAGGTTCTCAGGGTCGGCAAGAGGTGGCCCGGCATAGGATGTCTTGACGTCGGTCCAGCCGGTCCAGTTGGTTTCGCGGTCGAGCACCGCCAGACCGCGCAGCTGATATTCGGTGTCGGCGAGGATCCCGTCCGAAATCGTTGCCTTGCCTGCGGCCGCATCAAGCACGGGCAGCTCGCGGCCAGCCCCGGCGTCACCTTTGAGGCGGATCGCGATTCGAACACCGCGCGCATCCTGAACTTCTACGGACGACCACACTGCCAGAATGGCCGGGATCCGCGCTTCACTGGCCGCATCGACCAGAGACGCTGGCCCCACGCTCCAGCCCGGCAAAACCTGTGCCGGGGGCGGCGTCGTCACCGGCGCGGCCGGGACGACCGGGATCAGGTCGGTCACGGGGTTCCATGCGAAATCCCCGCTGTCGCGCTCGCGCAGGGAAAGGCCCTGGTTCAGGGTCATCAGCTGATCGGTGATGCCGGTGATCTCGAACACCTTGGCGGTGTAGCCATGCCGGGCCGAGGTCCAGCCGACGGTCTGGAACGGGCGCAGAGTGACGGCCTCGGGCGGCAGAACGAACTGATGCCGGCGCATGCGGCGGTGATCAGCGATGATCTGGGCCATGATGCGCTGTACCTGGCCGCTCCAGGGACAGGCGCGCAGCTCGGCATCCGCGACAAGGCGGCGCGGTCGGACTACGAACTCGCCCAGCCCATCATCCCATTCCAGCGATCCGTCTTCTTCCTCCCACTCCGTGTTGTAGCGCGGCGGCGCGTCCTTGGCCTCCCACAGGCCATCGGGGTCGGGATAGGCGCCGGTGATGCCGTTATAGGTGTCGGCCATGCCGGGATGCGGATCGAAGCTCTGCTCGGAGGTGACGAGGATGTCGTCATCCGTCAGGAAATAGCTCGGTAGGGCAGGCGCGCCGACATGCGGGTACCAGACGCCGCCGATCTCGACAAGCTGGCCGGCGCAGGCCTTCAGCAGTTCCTCGATGACAGCGGCAGGTTCATCATCCACCGAGATCTGCATCCCGCAGCGATATTGCGGTTCGGTCCCGCCAGCGCCGTCATCGACCGCCACATCGCATTCGTTCATCGCGGCGAACCAGTCGGCCAGTGGCAGATCCTCGGCCGCCGTCTCGCCGCCCCCGATCAGCCCGCCGCCGACATCGATACCGCGCAAGATGTTGTAGATGATGACCATGGGGTTGGCCGACCAGGCCCAGGTCGCGCGGTCGGCCCAGCGTTGGCTGCCGCTGCCGCCGACGGTGCTGTCCGCGCGTGGGTCGTAAAGCGGGATGCCCAGCATCTCGAAACGCACTGTGGGCAAGCCATTGAAGCGCTTGCGGCTGTAGCGGAAGCGGACATAGGCCATGCAGGTGCCGGGCGCCACCATGTCCGCCGTCCAGGGCCGATCAGGGTCCGCGCCGAAGGCAGCCAGCATATCGGGCTGCGCGGTGGTCTGCGAACCGTCTTTGTAGTCGATCTGGATGAAGCCCGCGAGATCGCCGGTGACCGCGCGCCCCCAGGTGGCCGAGGGCGCGGCCGCGAGCGGGACATAGGCATCGTTCACGATCAGCCGGTTCAGCGCGCAGCCGGGCACCACTGACAGCGCCAGCGGATAGACCAGATAGGCCCGGGGCGTGTCTCCGACCGAGCCATAGCTGTTCGGCGGCGCGATCAACTGGCCGCCCGTCGCGAAGAGGCCCACTCCGAAGGTCCAGGGTGTGGTGCCGCCCGTGGTGGTCGAGTCGGCGGTGATACCCTGCGCGCGCGGCTTGCCACGCACGGCCTGCGCCAGCAGCGAGAAGCCGATCGACAGGCCGGTGCGGACCAGGAAGGCCGTGAACCAGTTGAGTCCCGCAAAACCCTTGATGGCCACGGCGATCATCTGGATCGCTCCGACGACCGGCCCGGCCTCAGCCGGGGATGCGATCAGGAAGGCGAGAAGGGCAAGGACGAGGATCCGCATCAGACCCGCCATGCCCGCTTGGCATCGGTCAGCGGAGCGATTCCGCCCCCGCGCAGATGCAGGACGTGGACCAAGGCCCCGCCGACGATGCCCATCGCCGCAAGGCCGTCCGCGCCTTCCATCTCGACCAGGTCCCCGACCTGGGCATAGGCCACCGGGATCTCCTCCAGACCCTGCGTTACAAAGGCCACGTGGTCTTCAAAGCCATGTTGAAGGCAGAGCTGAAGGCCCTCTTCGATGCTGCTGTAGCTGCCGCGCCAGCCGTCCATTACGTCGACGCCAGTCATGGCCGCCCGCGCGCCGGCCGACCAGGTGATGCAATCGTGTTTGCCCGGCCGGATGACCCACCTCGCATGGGCGGCGAGAAAATCGCGCAGGGCCTCGCGCCAGGTCGGGAGCCGGGTCATTTCTCTTCCTTCACGCGGCGGGTGACAGGGTTGCCCGGCGCGGCCGACGCCGCCTTGTGGCGCTGTTCGCCCCAATAGACCGGGACCACGCCCGAGACATCGGCATAGCGCGCGATGCGGTCGTCGCCGCCGCGCAACCGCATGGCCGCATCGGAGTATTTCGCGGTCAGGCCCTTGGTCAGCGCCATGGCGGCCGAGGCGACCGTCAAGGTGATCCGGCCCGAGGCCAGCCCCTTTGCCGGGGTGACGCGAGGGGCGCCGTCGACCCAGCCCTTCCAGATGCGATGCGGGTTCGCGATCGGCAGATGGCTCTGCGGATCGGTCAGGACGCGGTGAATTTCGACCGGCGCCAGGCGGGTATCATACCCATTTACCGCGTCGATCACTTCCGGCGCGGCCGTCGAGAGCCAGATGTTGAGCCGGCGCACCTTCAGCCCGCCTTCGATCACCAGGTCGTCCATGCCCAGAAGCCCGCCCGCGCCGTGATAGGTGCGGCTCCCGCCTGAAACCGTGAAGGCCTGGTCGTCGTCGCCGTTCCAGAAGCCTGTGGGCTCCGGCATGCCGGTCGTGCGGTTCTTGGCGACGATCCAGACCAGGAGCCGCGGACGGACGCCGTTGCGGGCCTGCACATGGCTGATCTCTGCCGGGGAGAGGTTGTAGCGGGTCATCTGAGGGTCTGGGTCCAGCCGAAGGTCATCTGGTCGGTGATGGTCTGGCGGGCCTGCCCCAGATCGACCGAACCGGGTATCAGGCGGGCCTTGAGCCTTGGCCACACGAACTGCACGGCGGCGCCGGCCGCGGCACCGGGGCGGATCGGTGGTGAAACCTCGATCAGCCCGGTCTGGCCCGCGCCATTGGCGACGGCGCCCGCCACAAGCTCATGCAATGCATATCGGGTCGGGGCCGAGCCATAGGTGAAGCTGACCCGGTCGCCGCGCGACAGCGCATAATTTGCGGGCAGGCCGGAGAACGAGAGTTCCCGCATTGATGCGCCGACGGCGAGGATCTGCGGCGTCGCGGCGCCCAGGATCGTGCCGTTCGGGTCCAGGCGCGGCCAGGGCCGGGTCGGATCGGAACAGAGGAAGGAGGTGCCCGGCCGCCGCAGCAGGTTGATCAAGGGCGTCACGTCGCCCGCCTCGGCATGGGTGACGAGCGACAGATCGATCGCGCCGGTCCAGAGCGAAGTGCCGATATCGGCCGACAGCACTTCGCCGCTGGCCGTTTCGCTGAGCTCGACGGCCTCTTGCGGTGCCATGCGGAAAGACCCGATCGGCAATAGATCGAAGAAGGTCGCGAGCGAGAGCGGGAAGGTCAGGACGGCCATCAGCCCCTCACGCGCGGATTGGCATCGATCTCGGCCATGGCGTCGGCGAGATGATGCGAGCGGAAGATCTGCAGGCCCTCGGCCGTGGTCTCTGAAGCGACTCGCTGGGAGATTTCCTCGACCTGAGAGCGGAACTCGCCACTTCGGCCGTCGTATCGAGTGGTCACCGCGATATCGAGGCCGAGGCGCCCAAGGCCGCCCTGGTCGCCGCCAGCGCTCCCGCCACCGATCCGCCAGCCCGACGGAGCCGAACTGCCCGTGCCGTCGCCGACCAAGCCACCCGAGGCCATCGCAGCAAGGTGTCTGCCGCCGATCCAGTGGATCAGCGACGAAATGGGAACGCCTGCATTCAGCGCCTCGAGGAGCGGCTGGTTCGCCGCAGTCGCGGCGGCGTTCATCACGAACTCGCCGTTCGACAGCCAGGCCGCGACGGCATCATCTCTCGGGCCACCTGGCCCAAAGACCTTGCCGCCTTCGGCGAAGGGCATGGGCAGGCCCATGGTGCCGGTGCCGCCACCCGATCCGCCGCCCAGCCAGCCGCTGATCAACCCGCCCAGGCCGCCCCAACCGCCGCCGCCACCCCAAAGAATGTCCCAGGCGTCCGAAGCCCCCATTTCGGCGAGCTTCATGAGCACATTCGACAGGGCGTCGGAGAAGCTCATCGATCCGGTGATCAGCCCGGTGAAGGCGTTCTTGCCCGCCTGTTCGATCTCCTGCAGCCGGTCGCGCACCTGCTCCAGCCGGAGCCGTTCGGTGATCAGGCCCTCGACCTTTTCCCGTTCGGCATCCGTGGCGTTCGCCAGCGCCTCATGGTTTTTCAGGATCTCCTGCTGAACCGGGTCAGTGTCGCGCAGGGCCGCGATCTGGCGCTCTTGTTCGGCGATCAGATCGGCCAGGGCGTCGCGTTCGTCCGCCGCGCCACCGCCACCGCCGCCGCCGCCCTGTCCCCCCGACAGTGGGCCTTCGTCGATCAGCGGCGGCGCCCTGCGAGGGCGAGGCGACGCAAAGACCGGCGAGCCGCCCTCCGCGATCGACCACATGGTGTCGCCGATCTTGCCCGCCCATTCTGCGGCCGCGCCGGTGAAGCCTTCAAACTGCGCCTGAAACCGGATGCTGACAGCCGCCACCGAACCATCTATGGCGCGGATCGCGCGCTCGATGCGCTCGGCCTGCTCGGCCGCCAGCTGCGTCAGTGCGGCATCCCGCGCTCTTGCAGCCCCGCCACGTGCAACGGCGTCGGCAATCTCGTTCTCGCGCTGGACCTTGACACCTTGCATGATCGCAAGCTGGGTCTCGCGGTTTTCCTGATCCGCGAGTTCCTGGGTGATCTCGTTGTAGCGATCGGCCAGGGCGGCCATTTCGGCATTGGTGTCGGCGATGTACTGAGATTGCGCGCGCTGGTCATCGGCCAGAAGTGCGGCGGTCCGGCGTTGCTCCGCTGCCTTCGCCTCGATCTCTCCGCGCAGCCTGATCTGCTCGCGAAGAAGCTCGACCTGATATTCTTCGTCGACGCCCAATCGGAGCTTGTCGATATCAACCTGCTTAGCTCGACCTGCCTCGACCAGAGCTTTCTGGGCATCTGCAAGCGCTGATACGCGCTCGGCCGCCTCGCCGGCCGTTTCGCCCCAGTCCAGGAACATGGGCGCCAAGGCGGCACCAACCGCGATGGCTGTGCCGATCCAGGGGATGAACGCGCCCATACGCCCCCCAAGCATCGCAAAAGCCCCGGCCGCCTGGGGGGCTTGCTGCCCGATCGCGCGCAGCCAGCCGATCATGGGGCCAGAAACCATGACGTCCTGGATCTGATATCCGACTTGATTGACCACCATACCGATGTTGCCCAGGCCCGACGCCGCTGCCCGAGACGCACCGCCAATCCGTCCGAGCTGACCCGGTATCGGCGCCATGGAGGCCGCCGCGCGCTCCCTGGCGTTGGCGGCTTCCATGGCCGATATCGCACCCAGACGCTCGGCTTCGGCGATGTCGCGCAACTGCTGCTCGTACTGGCGGCTTGCGGCGAAGAGCGGGTTGTACTTCGCGCGCAGATCGTCCAGCGCCATGCCGTGACGCAGCGTGTCGGCGATTGTGCCTTCGGTGGCACCGGAGAGGCCGGTATTTTGGGAGATCAGCTGCTGGACCGCCGTTTCGTGGCGCTGCAGCGCGGCGGTGGTGCCGTCGACCGTGACGCCTGCGGCCTGCATCCGCGCCTCTAGCGCATTTGCCTGTCGTGCCAGCAGATCATGGGCGAGGGCCGCCTCCCGGGTGGTGAGCGCGCCCATCTCCTCTGCGATCGCCACCTGCTGGATGGCCGCGACCAGGCCGTAATATTCGCCGACCATCGGCTGCAGCTGGGCCCGGGCCATCTGCACGATGCTGCCCCATTCCGCCTGCGCATCGGATGCGCGCGCAATGCCCTCTGCGCCCTGCGCCCCAGCCTGGCCTGCCGCAACCGCGTCAGTCGAGAGGCCCGTCAGTTCCTTGCGGACCGACGAAACCTCGGCCCTCGCCTGAACGGCATTGGCCTCGAACAACATGCTGACGCGCATTTCACCGGCCACGGCGGTTCAGCTCCTCGATCGCCGCGCCCTCGATGACGCGGACTTCGTTCCAGATTTCAGGGCTGACCTCGATCCCGGCGAGGTCCAGCCCGGCTTTGGCGGCGCCATAGTCGAGGCCCAGCCATTCCACATACGCCCCGGCCAGCGTGCTGATCGACAGGCCCCGCATCTGGCCCCCGATGGCGCACCAGGCGTTCCAGGCGGGGATGTGATCCTCCCAAATCTCGACCGCTGCGGGCTCCTCGTCTGGCGGAAGGCTCAGGCCCATCCGGGCAGCATCGGCGCGAACCCGATCCAGGCTGGCGCGGTGCTGATCGGACCCAGCCTTCGGGCCGCGCGCCCAGGCACGGCCGAGCCCGATCAGTTTCCCCGCTTCGCCGCCCGGACGCCCGAAATGGCATTGGTATAAGCCTGGACGATCGCGAAGCGGATGTAGTGCAGGTCGATCAGCAAGCTCAGATGCTCGTCCGAGAACTCGAAGGTCTGACCGTCCTCGTCCTTCAGTTCCTCCCAGCCGATCACGATGCGGCGCAGGAAATCGTCGGTCGAGGTGGCGCTCATCGCATCGAAGCCCGCCTCTTCCGACCGGGTCAGCGCGCGGAAGCGCACGGTGAACTGCTGCTCCCTCTGGCCGCCGTCGCTTGGCACCAGCACCTTGACCTGGGCCTTGAACTCGGGATTGCGGATGATCTTCAGCAAGGGGTGCGCTCCTTCAGGTGAAAGCCAGGGTGAACTGGTCGTTGCCGGTGTCGCTGGGCAGGCAATTGCCGCGCAGCGTGTTCTCGACGATGCCGTCCTGTTGCTGCAGATCGCCCGGGTTTAGGATTTGCAGGCGCGGCAAGGACAGGGTGACCACCTTCCCGGCACCGACCCCGTGGACCAGTTCGACGGCCTGCGGCGTGCCAGCATCTGCCAGGGCGTAGGGGTTGAAGGTCGCAAGCGCTTCAGCCTCGACCTGAAACTCCAGCGTCTCTTGCGAGCCGGTGATGATGACCTGCTGGCGGCGGATGAGGTTGCGATAGACGACCGCGTTGCCGGCGTTGAAGGTGAAGCTGCGCAGGGCGGGCGTAGCGTAAGCGCCGATCGAGAAGGTGGGGACGGTTTCCGTCGTCGCGATCTGCGGGATTTCGCTCAGCTGGGTGCCATAGGTCGGCGTCGGAATCGCCGTGTCGCTCGGCTGGGTGAAGAGGCCGGTGAAGCTGAACTCGATCACGACGATGCCGTCGGAATTGAGCTTGTACTTCCAGTCGCCCCGCGCGCCGACGATCTTGAACAGGATCCCGTCGATGTAGAAGTAGAGCGAGCAGCTCTTGTGCCCGCTGGAGACCGGGTTGTAGGTCACCGAAGTCGCGGCGACGATCACCTCGGCCAACTTGCAGCTCCGCAAGAGGACCGCGTAGCCAGGGACGGTGCCCGCCACGCCGCTGGCCTTGGCCTCGACCTCGAAGCTGATCATCATGTGCCGCCCGGTCAGAAGCGACGGCCGCGCGCCCTGATAGGGGCGGGCATGCGCGCGCTTCACCTCCGTCGCGGCCATCGGCGTCAGTTTGACATTCTGCGCCAAGATGGCATTCGCGGCCCCGGTGGGCACCGAGTCGACGCCATAGGTGGTTTCTTCCTTCGCGGTGATCAGCTGGAGATCCCAGAACATGCCTGTCAGCCCTCTTTCTCGGGGGCTTTGGCAGCCCGTTTGCCGGGTTTCGGATCGGTTGCGCCACCGGTCTCGGCGGCAGCGTCATTGGGTTGCAGCGTGCCGTCAGGCAGGCGGATGTAGCTGCCGCCGACGGCGGGCAACGGAAGATCGGGCGCGGTCATGCGGGGGCTCCTGTCAGGAAACGGCTGGTTTGCCAGGTCTGGGCATAAATGCTGACACCGTTCCCCAGGCCCGTTGCCTCGGCGCCGGCCAGGGCGAAGCCACGGCTCTCGGGCACGGGAACCCAGCCGGCGAGCAAGCCCTCGATCTGGCCCTTGAAGATGTCGAAATGCGCTGCGCGATCGGCCCCACGCGGATCGTCATGGATCCGGGACAGCAGCGCCGTCACGAACTGCATCTCAATGAGCTGACGGTGCGCGCCTGAAGCGTTGCGGTTGGGCTGGGCCGCCTCGCGCCAGGGAACGACGAAGACGGTTCCGTCATCCGCAGCGGTGGCGCGGCCAACGATCGCCTCAAGGCTCTCGGAGATCTCGACGGCAACGAAGAGACCGCTGTCGTGAAGGCGATTGTAGAGCAGCTGCAGCATCACCACCCCGCCAGCTTGCCGGGGGTGAACACCTGGGCCGGATGCGAAGACAGCACGCGGCCGGCCTGGGCTTCGGGGGCGGTCTCGCCGGTGGCGACCGGAAGCACATAACGGCCGGCCGCCACGTCCTTCAGCGCGGCGATCGCATCCTTGTAGTCCTGGGCGACATGGTCGGGGGCGCCGTTCCGGTGCAGGATGTAGCGCGCAATCGACACGGCCCAGGTCTTCAGGACCGGCGGGATCGATGGCAGCGGCGGCGCGTAGCGGGCGAAGACATAGCCGTCGATCGCGTTGTCGGCGTCGGTCAGGGCTGCCTCGACCACATCGGGATCGGGCGTGCCATCGCGGTCGCGATCGGCGATCTGCTTGATCTCCGGCTCGCCCGCGCGCTCGATCAGATCGGTGAGGCTGGCGTAGGTCATTGCGCGGTGAGCCTCTCACGCAGGACATAGCCCTCGAGAGACCAGAGTTGGCGCAGGGCATCGTCATAGGCGAAGCGCTGACCAGCCTCAGGATCGAAGTTCTGCGGGTCGGCCGGCGCGGATTTGCCGACAAGCGAGTAGCCGTTTTTCAAAAGCAGCACGCAAATCGTCAGGTGTGGCACTGCCGCAGGCCGGATGTATTCCGCGTGGATGACCTTCGCCTGCAAATCGGCCAGCGTCACGCGATTGGGTGTCTGCTGGACCGAGGCGGCCAAGGTGTCGCCAGCCTGAAGGGTAGAGGTCATATCGAAATCCTGACGGTTGGAGCCTGCACTCGGACGGACGCACCTGCCGGGGGCCTTTCGGCCGTTTGCCCTTAACGCGGGATCAGCGCGCTTAGGTCTGGTGCGCCCGTCGAAGGGCGGGGGGATGGGGCGGCCCGTGGACCGCCCCGCACATCGAGGGGATCAGCCGGTCAGCATCCGCACGGCCGGGCGGCCGAGGAAACCGTGGATCCGCACCCCGCCGACCAGACGGTCATTGAGGGCGGTAGCGGCCATCGAGATCCGGCGCAGAGGCTGCAGATGCGAGACCAGGCGCGGAAGGAAGTCGATGGACCAGGGCATGGCTTCAAGAATGCAACGGCCGACACGGACGGCCAGGTCACTGACGAAGGTCGCGAGGGACGTGGCCCAGGCCACGGCGGCCAGGACAACCGCGATCATCGGGCGAAGGACAATGCGCATGGGCACTCCTTGGGTTGGAGATGGGTGTCGGGGGCGGTCTGCGCCGCCCTCCGACGGGGGCATCAGCCCTTGGTGGTGGCCGCTGCGCCCTTTTTCGGGGCGGTCTTCGCGGCCTTCTCTGGCGGGGGGGTATGAGGGGCGGCCGGGGCGGCCGTGCCACCTGGGGGAGATGTGCTGCCATCAGCAGCCCCGGCTTCCCCGGCCGAGGCCGGAGACTGGTTCTTGGCTTCCGCCGCGGCAAGACGTGCCTGCAGCTCCGCGACCTCGCCTTTCAGCTGGTCGCGTTCAGCAACGATCGCGGCGGCAGCGGCTTCAATTGCCGCGTCGGTCACCGCTTCCGAGAGCGCCTTCGCCTGGGCAGCGACAGCCTCCAGCAACTGGCGCTTCGTCACGGTGATCGTGGCGTCGAGATCGTCGAGGGGCTCGGCGGCGGTCTCGACCTCGATCAGGCCCGCCGCCTCAAGCGCCACCTTCTCTTCGGCCGTGATCGACGCCGGTCCGGGCTTCATCCAGCGCTCGCCGACCTTGGCCGGTCCCTTCAGGTGGACCAGATGCAGATCGCCGCTCATCAGCCTTGGCCCGCATTTTGGAACAGGAAGCCGGCATCGGCACCCAGGATGTAGGGCCGGCGCTCGGTCGTGGTCGGGTAGATCCACGACTTGGTTTCGCGCGAGTAATAGGGCGCCTCGACGAGGGGATAGCCCTCGAGCTCGTAGGTGTAGCCATAGGACGGAACCTGGTAGTTCCCGCCCTTCGGCACATAGGCCAGGATAGCGTCATCACCCCAGACGTCCGTCGCGGCCGCGCTTTCGGCGGCTGTCTCGGGCAGGTAGACCGCCTTGCCGACGACGACGTTTTCCAACTCCAGCAGCGCGGCCAGCATGGCGGTCGTGATGGACTGCGCGGAGGTGTACTTGAACTGATCCTTGATCGTGGCGTGGCCGGTCAGCGCGTTCTTGGCGTTCGGTCCCAGAACCAGCGTGTTGGCATAGCGCCCGGTCATCCGGCGGATGGCCTCATTTCCGGCCTTGATGTCGGCGATCGGGGCCGAAGCACCCTGGGTCCAGCGGGCGGTGGTGGTCAGGGTCACACGGTTCGACACTGGGTAGTTGGCCAGCGTCCGTGCCATGGTCGCGCATTCGAATTCGAGGCCGAGATCGACGGCGTCGAGCACCATGTTGATGGCGCCCTGGGCCAGATTGACACCCGGGCTGGACATGGCCTCCTGCTGGTGCTCGATGGGCAACACGCCTTCAAGCGCGTCTTGCACCAGCGAGATCGGATCAGAGGCATAGCCATACTGGATGCGCTTCACGTTCGAACCCGGCGCGCGCTTGGTATTCATCAGGCGGAAAGATTCCTTGCCGAACTTCAGCTGGCGCATCGCGCGATTGGGCACGGCGGCCCGGGGAAAGAGGAACTGCGCGACGAACTCGGCATTGCGATAGCCGCGCGCATGGGTCGAGAGGATCGGGTCGACGACGGCGGCCTGACGGGAATTGATCGGAGCCATGTGATGGGCCTCAGTTCATGGTGGAGAAGCTGATGGTGACAAACTCACCATCAGCGGCGGCGTGAAGAGCGCGGCCAAAGCCGTTGGTTCCGGCACCGATGGTCTGGACACCACCGGCCGCAGCCGAGGTGACGCGGGCTCCGGCAGCGATGGCGCCGACGGCTTTCACCCGGACAGTGCCGAGCTTCATGATCGGCGCCGGATCACCGATCACAGTGTTCGGGCTCTTGGCGATACCGGCCACGACAGCGTCGGCGGCGGTGATCTTTGCGCCGGCAAAGCTGACCAGGTCATAAGCCTCGAAGACGCCCGTCGAGATGATCGTGTCGGTGAAAAGGTCTTGAAACATCGTGCTCGCTCCTCAGGAAACGGCCCGCACGGCGTCCATGAACTCCGTGCCGGGATGGGCGCGCTGATAGGCCAGCGCCTTGTTGTGAAGGGCGAGGCCCGCAGGATCGACCGGCTTGCCGTCCGCCGCGAAGGACGCGCCATTGCCTTTGACCTCTGGACCGTCGCCGAGGTCGGACTCGCCGAACTGCACCACCACCGGGAGCGCCTGCAGAACCTCGCGAAGGGCCGCGCCCGCGGTGATCTTGGCCGCGCCTTCGGCAAAGCTGACAGCGGCATGGCCGGGCAGCGCGTCGAAGATCGCGATCACCTTGTCCTTCAGGACGGGCAGCAGGCGGCCTTCCTCGACCAGACCTTCGGCAAAGCTGACGTGTTCGGCATGGGCGGCCTTGGCCTCGCGCTCGGCAATCGCGTCTTCGCGCGTCTTCAGGCTGGCCTCGCGTTCGGCGAAGGCCGGATCGGGCTGATTGGCCACGGGCGGCTCCTTTTGTGGTTGGGGTTGGGGTTCGGCCGGAGCCAAGAAGTGCGGCTGACGCGGCTCGTCCGCCTCGTCCAGCCAGTCGATTTCCCAGGAGGGCAGCAGCTTGTCCGCCGTCTCGAGGCCGTCGCGGTCGATGATCCAGTCGCGCAGGCGGCGGAAGATCGAGGCGGACTGCGAGGCCACGCCGAAGGCCGCCGTGAAGGTGGCGCCGGCGGCGCCGGCAAAGGCCACGTTCTTCAGGCCGCTCACGGCCGGCGCGGCCGCGCCCAGAAACCCGACATGCTTCGGGTACCAGGTGCCG
>Ga0209571_1000610_pt1 | contig 31933 bp, 22 predicted proteins | sample EBPBio102011_DNA_FD_185866 | JGI IMG/M metagenome (GOLD analysis project Ga0209571, IMG submission 185866) | Wastewater treatment Type I Accumulibacter community from EBPR Bioreactor in Madison, WI, USA - Reactor 1_1/10/2011_ DNA (SPAdes)... | ecosystem: Engineered > Bioreactor > EBPR >... | reverse complement strand
AAGCTGCCCGCGCGCTCGCCCTGTTCCAGAGCTTGCGCGAAGCCGATCAGGACGCCGACGACCCGGAGATCGCAGGCTTCGACATCGTGCGCCAGGACGCGCCCGAGGGTAGCGCCCTCTGGATCCACGATGACGACCACGGCGATGTCGAAGCCGTCATCCGCTTCGTTCTGCGCCTTGCGGAGGAGCTCGACCTCACCGGCCTCTGGGGGTTCCAGTATGGTCTGACCTGTTCCCGTCCGCGCCTCGACGCCTTCGGCGGTGGCGCGCATGTCATCGATCTTGGTGCCCGCAAGTCCATCGGCTGGACCAGCACGCAAGAATGGCTGGCCGCTGCGTTGAATGGGGAGGATGTCGATGCCTGAGGTGATCTGCACCACGGTCTACCAGTTCCCCGAACTATCGGATGCCGCCAAGGAAAAGGCGCGCAGCTGGTATCGCGAACTCGGCCCGCACGACGACTGGTGGGATGCGGTCTATGAGGATTTCGAGATGGTCTGCGAGATCCTCGGCATCCGCCTGAAAACCACCCCCATCCGCCTTATGGGCGGCGGGACGCGGGCCAAGCCATGCATCTGGTTTTCAGGGTTCTGGAGCCAGGGCGACGGGGCCTGCTTCGAGGGCTACTGGTCCCACGCCAAGGGCGCGGCCGCACGCATCCGTGACTACGCCCGGAGCGACGCGACGCTGCACGGTATCGCCGACCGGCTGCAGGCCATTCAGCGGCGGAACTTCTACCAGCTCGCCGCCGAGGCCAGCCACCGTGGCCGCTACTACCACGAATACACCATGGCCGTTGACCTCACGCGCGACAGCCCGACCGGGCAGCCACCGACCGAGGACGCCGAGGAGATCGTGACCGAGGCGCTGCGCGATCTGGCCCGCTGGCTCTACCGCCAGCTTGAGGTCGAAAACGATCACCTGACCTCGGACGAGGCCATCGAGGAGGGGATCATCGTCAACGAGTATACCTTCACCGAAGCCGGGCGCCGGTTCGGGTGAGGGGTGCGACCAAGCCGTGACCGCCACGCATCCCGGCCAGAACCTTGCTTCTGGCCGGGAACGCATCTATATATCTTCCCTGAATGGGGAAACATTATGCCGGCAGAACTGACCATCAACGAAGCGGCCCATCTTGCGGGGGTGTCGACCAAACTCATCGAGAAATCGGTAGAGTCCGGAATCCTGCATGCCGAGAAGGTGACCGATGTTCTGACTCGCCGGTTGACCCGCCGTTTGCCGCTGGCTGCGGTTCCATTTCTGTCGGCAATCAATGACGAATGGCTGCGGGATCTTCCCGTGAAACGCAAGCGGCGCATCTGGACCATCGTCAGTCGCAACCGTCTTGCCGCCGAAGCTCGGCTGGCTGAAGTGCGCCTCAACGAAACCATCACCCTCGATCTGGAGGGGATGGCCGGGACGCGGACGCGTCTGGCATATGCTTACCGCGCTGCCCGTGATGCGTATCTTGTCGCCGAGGATGACATCCTGGGCGGAACGCCGGTCATCCGTGGAACCCGCCTGACGGTCTATTCTGTCCTCGGGCGTCTCGAAGGGGGAGACACGGTCGCGGACCTGGTGGAGGATTACCCCGGCATTCCGGAAGCCGCTTTTCTGGCGGCAGCGACCTATGCCAAGACCCACCCGCTTCGCGGACGCCCGTCCGGGCGGCCATGGGTGCCGGACGCCGCCGTCCGGCACTAAGGGATGCAGTTCTTCATCGATGAATGCATTTCGCCTCAGGTGGCGGCGCGGCTCAACGAAACTGGGCGTCACGCCGCTGTACATCCGCGCGATATCGGTCGGCGTGGCGATCCGGACCATGTTGTTCTGCGCAATGCAATCGCGGAAGACCGGATCATCGTTACCGAGAATGCCCGAGACTTCCGCGGTCTGGTCGGGCGGGAAGAACTGCACCCAGGCCTTCTGATCCTGCCTTGTGTATCGCGGGATCGTTGCTTGCAGCTTCTTGAGGCGGCAATCGCATTTCTGGAGATCGAGGCGGCTCGCGCCGATGAAGTCCCGGCCGATCACATGGTCAATCGGGTGATCGAGGTGGATGCCACAGGCCTATGCCGGATCTATCGACTCCCGGACAATGATTGAGTTGGCCAGACGTCAACTGTGCCTTCACCTGTTCCCGTCGATCCACTTCGACATGAGCCCCTTGTCGCGGAAGCATTCGTCCGGGACGGCGCGGCGCTTGGTGCGGGCGAGCTTCTCCGCGAAGGCCACCTGCTTTGAGGTCGGCAGCCGGTCCATGTCCGACACTGGCCTCAACTGGGCCTGCGCCTCGATCCAGGCGCTGAGCGACCGGCGGTCTTGCTGAACCTCCCAGGGCAGGAGGGTCTGGTTGCGGAGGGCGAGCGACCGCGCATAAGCGATCTGCTTCGGCGTTGCGGGCAGGGCGTGAGTGGTACTGTCCATCGGGAAACTCCCTTTCTGGCTTGGCTTTCAATATAGAACATAAAGGGAACAAAAATCAACTGAAGCGTCTACGACGCACTGGTTCGAGAGGAAGAGGGGGGCAGGGGAAGATCAGGCCTGAGGGTGCCCGAGAGAGGGTGTCCGGGCCTGATCCTGTCCCTCATTCCGGAGTTTCCCGATGACCTATCTCGCGCCTGTTGCGCCTCCCGTTCCTGCCCCGTCGCGGGCTTCGGGGCCTGACGTTCTCACCGTCGCCGAGGCGCTGCAGCCCGATCTGGCGCAAGGATTCCAGATCGACGCGCTGCGTCTGCGGCTTGAGATGGAGCGCGCCTTTGGCGGCTCCGATGCCGATGGCGCCTGGGACTGGAAGCTCGCCTATGAGGCGGGTGAGGTGGCGCTCGTCCTCTTCCTGCGGAAGTTCGGCCGCGCGATGCTGGCCCGGGCCGGCTCGCCTGCGGCGCTGCTACCGATCTTCGCCAAGGTGGCGGGCCTCTTGCCGACGCATACCCGGCGCTCGGAGGAAATGGAGCGCTTCCAGCAATTCTCGACGCCGCTGCCCATGGGACTGGCTGCAATGGCGGCAGCGCAGATCACGCCCTGTGACCTCGTCCTCGAGCCTTCGGCCGGGACCGGTCTTCTGGCGATCCTCGCCGAGATCGCGGGCGGCAGCCTCGCTCTGAACGAGCTGGCCGAGACCCGGGCCGATCTTCTGCGCCTGCTCTTTCCGGGGTGCCCCGTCACCCGTTTCGACGCCGTGCAGATCGACGATCACCTCGACGCAGGATTTCGCCCGAGCGTCATCCTGATGAACCCGCCGTTTTCGGCTATGGCCAATGTCGATGGCCGGACGACCGAGGCGACGGCGCGGCATCTGCGCTCGGCGCTTGCCCGGCTGGCCCCCGGCGGGCGACTGGTCGCAATCACCGGCGCAAGCTTCGCACCTGATGCGCCCGCCTGGTCCGAGACCTTCGCCCGCCTTACCGAGACCGCACATCTGGTATTCACCGGCGCTGTGTCGGGCGGCGCTTTCGCCAAGCACGGCACCAGCTTCGAGACCCGGATCTCGGTCTTCGACAAATGCCGCGGTGGCGAGCGGGGTGGCATTACCGCTGATCTGGCACGCTCCATCTCGCCGGATGTGGCCCACTTCCTTGCCCGAATCACCGCCGAGGTCCCGCCACGCCTCGAGTTGGATACGAGAGTGGGTCCATGTTCCCAGCCCATTTCCCCTTTCCGGGGAGTTCCTTCCCGTGCGTCTAGCCCCGCCGCTCGACACGTGCGGTCAAGTGCATGGGCCAAGACGGACGTGCATTCTCCCACCCCGGATGCTGAAGACCTCGCCTACACCCTGCGCGATACGGCGAACGACCTCGGCGCTGCGCGCCTGTCGGACGCGATCTACGAGACCTTCCGCCTGCAGGCGATCGACATCCCTGGCGCGTCAACGCACCCGACCGAGCTGGTGCAGTCGGCGGCCATGGCCTCGGTCACGCCCCCGAAACCCTCCTATCGCCCGAAACTCCCCGCCGCCGCCCTGCGCGACGGCCTGCTCTCCGATGCCCAACTTGAGACCGTGATCTACGCGGGTGAGGCGCATGGCGCCTATCTCGCCGGATCGTGGACCGTCGATGAGACCGGCGACATGGTCTCGGCCGCGCGGGACGATGCGGCTGGCGCTATCCGCTTCCGCCGGGGTTTCTTCCTCGGGGACGGCACCGGCGCTGGCAAAGGCCGTCAGTCGGCCGGGATCCTGCTCGACAACTGGTGCCAGGGTCGCCGCAAGGCGCTCTGGATCTCGAAGAGCGACAAGCTGCTGGAAGATGCGCAGCGCGACTGGTCCGCACTCGGGCAGGAGCGGCTGTTGGTGACGCCGCTCTCGCGCTTTGCGCAAGGTCGCGACATCCCGCTCTCCGAGGGCATTCTGTTCACCACCTATGCGACGCTGCGCTCGGAGGAACGCGGCGCCAAGAAGTCCCGGGTCGACCAGATCGTCGATTGGCTGGGTGCGGATTTCGACGGGGTGATCGTGTTTGACGAAAGCCATGCCATGGCGAATGCCGCAGGGTCCAAGGGCGAGCGTGGCGATACGGAAGCCTCGCAGCAGGGCAGGGCGGGCCTGCGCCTGCAACACAAGCTGCCAAACGCCCGCGTGGTCTATGTCTCGGCCACAGGGGCAACAACCGTCCACAACCTCGCCTATGCGCAGCGCCTCGGACTTTGGGGCGGGGAGGACTTTCCGTTCGCAACGCGGGCGGAGTTCGTACAAGCCATCGAGGCCGGCGGCGTCGCCGCGATGGAGGTCCTCGCCCGCGACCTGCGGTCTCTTGGCCTCTACACCGCCCGGTCTCTCTCCTATGACGGCGTCGAATACGAGATGCTGGAACATGCGCTGACGCCCGAGCAGCGCGGCATCTACGATGCCTATGCCGGGGCCTTCGCCATCATCCACAACAACCTTGCCGCCGCGATGGAGGCGGCGAACATCACCGGAGATTCTGGCACGCTAAACCGCCAGGCCAAGTCCGCCGCACGCTCGGCCTTCGAGTCCGCCAAGCAGCGCTTCTTCGGCCATCTGCTGACGTCGATGAAAACCCCCACCCTGATCGCAAGCATCGAGGCCGATCTCGCCGCAGGCCATGCGGCCGTCATCCAGATCGTCTCGACTGGCGAGGCGCTGATGGAACGCCGCCTATCGGATATCCCGACCGAGGAGTGGAACGACATCCGCGTCGACATCACGCCGCGGGAATATGTCCTTGACTACCTCGCCCATTCCTTCCCGGTGCAGCTCTATGAGCCTTTCACCGACAGCGAGGGCAATCTGTCGTCGCGGCCTGTCGTCCGTGACGGCCAGCCGGTTGAGTGCCGCGAGGCCGCCCGCAGGCGCGATGCGCTGATCGAGAGGCTTGCGTCATTGCCGCCCGTGCCGGGGGCGCTGGATCAGATCGTGCAGCGCTTCGGCACCGACCTCGTGGCCGAAGTTACGGGCCGGTCGCGCCGCATAGTGCGCAAGGGTGAGGGTCAATCGGCGCGGCTTGTTGTGGAGAGCCGGGCGGGGTCTGCCAATCTCGCGGAAACCGCCGCCTTCATGGACGACCAGAAGCGCATCCTGATCTTCTCGGATGCTGGCGGCACGGGCCGGAGCTACCACGCCGATCTCGGCGCGAAGAACCAGCGACTGCGGGTGCATTACCTGTTGGAACCAGGCTGGAAAGCCGATGCTGCCATCCAGGGCCTCGGGCGCACCAACCGCACCAATCAGGCGCAGCCGCCGCTCTTCCGGCCAGTAGCCACAGATGTGAAGGCGGAGAAGCGGTTCCTCTCGTCCATCGCGCGCCGCCTCGACACGCTGGGGGCCATCACCCGCGGCCAGCGCCAGACCGGCGGGCAGGGTTTGTTCCGACCCGAGGACAACCTCGAGTCGCCTTACGCCCGCGACGCCCTGCGCCAGCTCTATCGCCGCATCTATCGCGGCGATGTAGCAGGCTGCTCGCTCGGGGACTTCGAGGATGCGACGGGGCTTAGCCTGACCGATGACAACGGGCTGAAGGACGACCTGCCGCCGATCACGACCTTTCTCAATCGCCTGCTGGCGCTGATGATCGATATGCAGGCCGTGCTGTTCTCTTCCTTCGAGGAACTGCTCGACCAGCGGATCGAGGGTGCCATCGCCGCCGGGGTCTATGACCTCGGGCTCGAGACGCTGCGCGCCGAGAGCTTCCGCGTCACGGACGCGCGCGTCATCTACACCCATCCCGGCTCCGGTGCGGAAACCCAACTGCTGACCATCGCGGAGAAGCGGCGCAATACGCCGACCTCGCTGGCCGATGCGCTGGACTGGCTCGACGACCCGAAGGCATGCCTGCTGGTCAACAGCCGCTCGGGCCGGGCGGCGGTGCAGGTGCCCGCCACCAGCCTGATGTTGGATGACGGCACCATCGAGCCCCGCTTGCGGCTGATCCGGCCAACGGAGGCGAGCACAGTTCCGGCCAAGATCATGGACGACACCTACTGGCTGGAAGCCGATCGCGCGGCCTTCAGCGCAGCCTGGACCACGGAACTTGCAGAAGTACCGGAGTTCTCGGAGGCGACGCTGCATATCGTGGCGGGTCTCTTGCTGCCGATCTGGAAGCAACTCCCCCAGGATGAGACCCGCGTCTACCGGCTGCAGACCGATGACGGCCAGCGCATCATCGGCCGCCGTGTCTCACCCGCCTGGGTCGCGACCACGCTGGCAGACGAAGCGCCGAAGCTCACGGCGGTCCAGGTCCATGCCCTCGCTCTGGAGGGCAAGACCGTGGTGCGGCTCGCCGAGGGGATGGAACTTCATCGATCCCGCGTCATGGGCGTGAACCGGATCGAGCTCTCCGGCTTCACCGAGGCCGCTAAGGACCGGCTCAAGGCCGATGGCTTCTTCTCCGAGATCATCAGCTGGAAGCTGCGCCTCTTCTGTCCAACAGATGCGAGCGGGGTCAAAGTGCTAGATCGCTTGCTTGCACGTTGTCCTGTGACGGGACTACATGCACGTGGAGGGTGCTGAGCCATGTATTCCGAGACCAAAGATGTGATCCGCGCACTTGCGGAGAATGCAGAAAGCGTGTGTCGCGCCTACCTTCCCGCCGGACGGCGGGAAGGGTCCTACTGGATCGTGGGCGATCTGCAGAACACCCCCGGCCGGTCGCTCTTCGTGCGGCTGACCGGTCCCGCGTCAGGGCCGGGCGCGGCCGGCAAGTTTACCGACGGAGCCACGGGCGAGCATGGCGATCTTCTCGACATCATCCGCGAGAGGACCGGGAAATCTCGCTTTCCCGATCTTCTGGCCGAAGCCCGCGCGCATCTGGGCCGTCCGCAGCCGGTCATCCCGGATGCACCAGCGCCCAAGAAGGCCAAAGCCCCCGGTGGTACACCCGCAGCGGCGGCGCGATTGTTTGCAGCCTCGGTGCCGGTCGCAGGAACGCTTGCTGACACCTACCTCCGCTCCCGGGGCCTGACCCAAGGCGATACGATGAGCGCACTGCGCTTCCACCCGAAGTGTTGGCATCGGGATGAGGGCCAGACCAAGAGCCTCCCCAGACCGGCGCTGATCGCCGCGGTCACTGATGGGGCAGGGGTCTTGCAGGGCGTGCATCGCACTTGGCTCGCGCCTGACGGACAAGGCAAAGCGGCTGTCGAGACGCAGCGGCGTGCTATGGGTCACCTCCTCGGCAATGCCGTCAGGTTGACCGCGTGTGATGACATCCTCGTCGTCGGCGAAGGCGTCGAGACCATGCTGTCCCTCGTCGAAGCCGTGCCGGACCTTCCCGTCTGGGCGGCGCTCTCGTCGGGTCACCTCGGGGCCGTCCGGCTGCCGGAGGGTTTGCAGCGCCTCTACATTGCCATCGATCGCGATCCGGCCGGGCAACGCGCGGCAGAGAGGTTGAGCACCAGAGCAACTGAGGTCGGGATTGGTTGCCATGTGCTGGAGCCGCGGCTCGGGGATTTCAACGATGATCTCCGGGCATACGGCAAGGAGGCGCTGCGTGAGCATCTGGCAGGGCAGATCGGGCCAGAGGATCGGCATCGCCTGTTCGGCTGAGCTGCATCGCGTAAGGGGCGGTTCGGAATGGCGGGGCAGGGGTCACGGATCCCTGTCATGGCTGTGGATCGTCGCCTTGCCTCTTCCCGGGCAATCTCATCCACCCGTCACCCGCGCGGCCTTCAAGAGATGGGCAGGCGGCCGTCAAAGGGGCCGCCCCTTCAAGGACGGGGGGCAACTGATTTCCGCCGGCGGGGGCGAGCCCCGCCTTTGCATCGCGAGACAAATCAGCCGCCCCCCGTCCTCCTCCACATGCGTTCCGGCCCCGAAAGGGGGTGAAGGGGCGTCCCCCGTGACGGCTTTCGCAGCCCATGAAGGCCGCGCGGGATGACGCGCGGACGAGTTGAGGCCCGGAGGCAAGAACCGATGACGATCCAGACCCACGACGACGCGTATGAACCCGCCCACACCGCATCCCAGACCGCCCATGCGCTCGACGAGCTGCAGCTCTACGGCTACCGCCCCTTCGACGAGCCCGATCCGCGCCCGATGCCCGATGGGCAGCGCCTTGCGGTCGCCGTCGCCGACATCTTCGACGCCCTCGTCGCGACCCTGGAAGACACCCGCATGGAACCCGACCTCGAAGAGGTGCTCTGGGGCCAGGTCAACCTCTTCCACCGCGCCACGGCCCGGATCGAGCGGTCGCTTGACGAGAACGAGCAGGCGCAGCGCCGCCTTCAGCGCGAGCAGGACGGCTCCGAAGTGAAATCCACCGAACTCGAGCGCCTGACGGCCGAAGGCCTGACGCTGATCGAACGGCGGAACTGCATGGACATGATGCGCGATCACGCCGCGACCGAGTTTGTCCATCACACGGGATCGCCCTGGCGACCCCGCACCGGCTCGATGGTGAACCGCCAGCACATGACCGCAGCGCTGATCGACAGCCGCGACTTCCTGGCCGCCAAGCGCCGCGCAGAGACCGAGGTGATGCTGCCCGCAGGTCCCAAAGTCGCCCTCTCCGGCGGGACCGACTTCAACGATCACCGCCTGATCTGGGGCAAGCTCGATCAGGTCCGGACCAAGTATCCCGACATGGTCCTCCTTCACGGTGGCAGCCCTAAGGGCGCCGAACTCATCGCCGCCAAATGGGCCGAGGCGAGGGGCGTGACGCAGGTGGCCTTCAAGCCCGACTGGACCAAGCACGCCAAGGCCGCACCTTTCAAGCGCAACGACGCGATGCTGGAGGTGCTGCCGGTGGGCGTCCTCGTCTTCCCGGGCAATGGCATCCAGGAGAACCTCGCTGACAAGGCCAAGAAGCTCGGCATCCCGGTCATGAAGTTCGAGAAGGGGGCGTGAGCCCCCTTTTTCCCCTCGCAGGGAAATCGAGGTGGAAGCGAAGGTGCCCACCTGATATTGTGGTAAAAATCTCACCCGATCACTACATGTACCACAGTCCGATCCAGCTCGATGTCTTCCCAACCGACGTGCAGATGCGCCGGATCGATCCGGCCCGCAACATGCGTCGCTTCTATCGGCTGAGCGTTCAGCGCGACCTCTTCGGTCGCGCAAGCCTGGTGCGCGAGTGGGGTCGTATCGGCTTCCGTGGCCAAATGATGGTCGAGACGCACCCTGATGAAGGCAAGGCCGTCACAGCTTTGATGAAGCTCGCAGAGGCGAAGAAGCGGCGCGGGTACGTCGACTGACGCTGAGACCAGACGAGCGCGCCACGAAGCACTGACAGTTCATTATCGTCATGTGCTCGCCCGATTTGCGTTGAAAAACCGAAGCCTAAGCCATAGGGTCAGCGGAAGCCCAGTTATTGGGCGCGCATAGTTTTAATGCGCACGGGTATGCTTGGGGGGAAGTCGTGTCCAACGACAAGTCGGATCTACGCTGGGGAGTCGAGCAACGTCTCGAGTTCATAGAGTTCCGCCTGTTCTGGGAGGGGCACGTGAACCGCATTGATCTGATGGATCAATTCGGGGTTTCGGTGAACCAGGCCTCTATGGATCTGAACCGCTATATCGGCTTCGCACCAGACAACATGGTCTACGACAAAAGCGCCCGGACCTACGTTCGCGGGCCAGGGTTCAAGCCACAGTTTCTAGAGCCTGACGCAAGCCGGTATCTGGCCCAGCTGCGGTCTGTCGCTGACGGTATCCTCGATAGAGAAGACTCCTGGATAGCCGACTTGCCGCCCTACGCAGCCTCGCCCACGCCCGTGCGAGGCGTCGACCCTGTCACGCTCCGGTCAGTGGTCGGGGCTATCCGGCGTTTGGAGGCGATCGAGGTCAAATATCAGTCCTTGTCGAACCCTGAGCCACGTTGGCGCTGGATTGCGCCCCATGCCATCGCTTTTGATGGCTTCAGGTGGCATGCGCGCGCCTACTGCCTCTCCGATGAAGTCTTCAAGGATTTCCTACTTTCTCGGATGATCGAAATTCGCGGGTGCACTGAGAGCGCCGCGGTGCCTTCGGCGGACGCGGATTGGAATGATGACGTAGTCCTCGAGATAGGTCCGCATCCTGATCTTTCCCCGACGCAGGCAAAGGTCATTGCGCTCGACTACGGCATGGATGGTGGAAAGGCGGCGATCAAGGTCAGGCGCGCGCTTCTCTATTACGCTTTGCGACGGCTTGGACTGGATACCGATCCCGGGGCACGAGCGCCTCAGGATCAGCAGATCGTGCTTCTGAATGCCGCCCAGATTTCTTCCAGTGCGCGTCCGCCCAGTGCCAGCGGGAGGAACGCGTGATCGAGGAGCTCGAACGGAAAATCGCTGATACAGCGCTTTTGAACAGCAAGCTGATACTGCTGATCGGTCCACCGCGCAGTGGGAAGACCGCCCTCCTTGGCCAGCTATCAGATCGCATGAAGGTGCCTGTTCTGAATGTCGGCCAAGCTCTCGGGCGGGACTTGTTGGGTCTTCCACGGACGCGCCGACACCTGCAGGTATCAGAGCTTTTCAAAGGCTTGGCGGATACGGCAGCCGGCCATGGTCTCCTCTTGGTCGACAACATTGAGCTTCTGTTTGACAGAGCACTGAGGGTGAGCCCGCTAGATGTCTTAAAGGCTCAGGCCCGTGTCCGACCAGTGGTTGCTGCTTGGCCCGGCGAGCTCCGTGAGAACCGCCTGTCCTACGCCGTGTCAGGCCATCCAGAACATCAGGATCATAGCCCCGACGGCACGATCCTATTTGAAGTACGTTGAGAGGAAACGGGTATGCCCATGCATTATGGCGATCTCATTCAGTTCGAGCAGATCGAGTCTGTCATTCAGCTTCTCGATGCCAATCGGCCCGAAGAAGCCAAGAAGCTGGTCTCGACTTACGTCATTTCCGACGACATGGCCGAACGCATCGCGAACCAGATGATCCCACAGCTTTCGTTTGACGAGAGCGTGGACCACAAGGGGGTTCTGGTCGTCGGCAACTACGGGACTGGTAAGTCTCACCTGATGTCCGTGCTGTCGCTTGTGGCAGAAGATGCGGCTTATCTGCCCATGATACGGCATCCAAAGGTGGCCGCAGCAGCCACCGCGATTGCGGGCAAGTTCAAGGTCCACCGGATTGAGGTATCCAGCCAGATGTCTCTCCGGGACATCATCACCCAGCAGCTCGAACTGTTCCTCGAGAAGCACGGGGTGACGTACGCGTTTCCGCCAGCTGACAAGGTCGTCAACAACAAAGCCTCTTTTGAGGAGATGATGGCTGCGTTCTCAGAGGTGCATCCGGACCACGGCGTTCTCCTCGTTGTCGACGAATTCCTCGAATACCTGCGATCCCGTCGTGACCACGATCTCGTGCTCGACCTGTCATTCCTGCGTGAGATCGGCGAGGTCACCAAGCATCTGCGCTTCCGTTTCGTCGCAGGTGTTCAGGAGGCAATCTTCGACAGCGGCCGCTTCCAGCATGTCTCAGACAGCCTACGACGCGTGAAGGATCGCTTTACGCAGGTGCTTCTCGCGCGCCAGGACGTCAGTTTCGTGGTCGCAGAACGACTGCTCAAGAAGACTGCCGACCAGCAAGACAAGATCCGAGCCTACCTGACACCCTTCGCCAAATTTTATGGGTCCATGAACGAACGCATGGACGAATATGTTCGGCTTTTCCCGGTGCACCCGGATTACATCGGGACATTCGAACGGCTCGTCTTCACGGAAAAGCGCGGTGCGCTGGTCACGTTGCGGGACCAGATCCAGGCCGTTCTGAAGGACGAGGTACCTCAGGATCGGCCTGGGCTTATCGGCTACGACAAGTTCTGGGAGACCGTTGTTTCCAATGGTGTGTTGAAAGCCGATCCGAATATCGGTCCGGTTCTGAAGGTGTCCGAGGTGCTGTCGGAGCGCGTTCGAAAAGCGTTCACGCGGCCGCAATACCGACCCATGGCGCTCAGGATTATTGATGGCCTAGCTGTCCACCGTCTGACAACGGGTGGCGACATCTATGTACCTGTTGGTCCCACGGCCGAGGAGTTGCGCGATACGCTTTGCCTCTATCAGCCCGGTATCGAAGACATGGGCGGCGATCCGGAGGCCGATCTGCTTTCGCTTGTCCAGACCGTCTTGCGAGAGACCATCCGGACCGTCAACGGGCAGTTCATCTCCAAGGCTGCGGACACCGAGCAGTACTTCCTCGACCTCAAGAAGGACGTGGACTACGACGCACAGGTCGAGAAACGTGCCGACGTGCTGTCCAATGACGCCCTGGATCGTGCCTATTACAGTGCCATCCGGCAACTGATGGAGCGGACGGACGAGACGTCCTACGTGACGGGGCACCAGATCTGGCAGTACCAGATCGAGTGGCAGGATCGCCGCGTTGAGCGCAATGGCTACTTGTTCTTCGGTGCCCCCAACGACCGGCCAACGGCACAGCCGGAGCGAGATTTCTACATCTACTTCATCCAGCCGTTTGAGCCGCCGCGCTTCCGCGATGACCAAAAAGCCGATGAGGTGTTCTTCCGGCTGAAGAACCCCGATGACGCCTTCCGGCGCCATCTATCCTTCTACGCTGCAGCTCAGGACCTGGCCTCAACTGCCAGCGGTGGCGCGAAGTCTGTCTATCTCGACAAGGCCAAGGATGCTCTGCGCGACATGAGCAAATGGCTGCAAGAAAAACAGATGTCGGCCTTTGAGGTTACCTATCAGGGTAAGTCCAAGGCGCTACAGGAGTGGACCAAGGGTGTCTCTCTGCGCGAAAAGGCGCGGCTTGGCCCAGAAGAGCGGATCAACTTCCGTGACGTGGTGAATGCGATTTCCGGCCTCGCGCTGAACAACCAGTTCGGGGAGGTTGCACCAGAGTATCCGAGGTTCTCGGCTCTTGTGACCGAGTCCAACCGAAAGCAGCTGATCGGCAACGCGCTTCGCGTGCTGGCTGGTGCCAACCGAACCAAGGATGCAGTCATAATCCTTGATGGTCTCGAGATGCTCGACGGCGATCGGATCGACCCGACGAAGTCGCGTTATGCCTTGGAGGTCCTGAACAGGCTGAAGGCGAAGGGCCATGGCCAGGTTCTGAACCGCAGCGAGCTGATCAGCGGGGATGCCGAGGTCGAGTGCTTTGCGCCTATCAAGTTTCGCCTCGAGCCGGACCTGCTCGCTGTCGTTCTCGGCGGGTTGGTATACTCGGGCGACATCGTTCTTGCCGTCACGGGCGATAAGATCGACTCGAGCAAGATCACAGCCCTCGCCGAGCGTCCGCTCGACGAACTGAAGCAGTTCAAGCATGTCGAGGCGCCCAAGGAAATCAACGTCGCGGTCCTTCGGTCCTTGTTCGAGGTCCTGGGCCTTCCCCCAGGTCTCGCGCAGCAAGCGACCCAAGGCTCGGACGAGCCGGTGAAGCTCCTTCAAGAAGAGGTGGGAAAGCTCACCAAGCGCGTTCTCTCGTCTTCGCATGATATGTCGGGCCGTCTGAGCTTCTGGGGTCAGGCACTGCTGCGGGAAGATGAAATCCGCGATTGGCGTTCCAAGCTCGACGGGCTAAAGACCTTCTCGGAAAGCCTCGCCCCCTACAACACCGTGGGCAAACTCAAGAACCTGCGTATCGGTTCGGATGACATCGCCGCTCAGACCAAGAACCTCGATGTGCTGAAAGCAGTCGAGGCCATGCTGGAACTGATCGCTGACCTCGGCACCGTCGCGGCCTATCTCTCCCAAGCCGAAATGGTCCTGTTGCCGGACCATCCTTGGGTGAAGCAGGCGCAGGAGGTGCGTAAGCAGCTCCTTGAGAAGCTGGCAAGCGATCGCACGGCCCAACATGCGGCCGAGTACCGTCAGACGCTGGCCAAGCTCAAGAAGGACTACATCACCGCCTACATCGCGCAGCACAGCCGGGCGCGTCTTGGTGTCGCCGAGGACAAGACGAAGGCCTCGCTGCGGAAAGACCCCCGTCTTGCATCGATGCGGACGCTGATGAACGTGTCGCTGATGCCTACCAGCCAGCTCACCGGCTACGAGGACAAGCTCGAGAAGCTGAAAAGCTGCGCGTCGCTGCTGGAGTCGGAACTGTCCGCCAGCCCGATGTGCCCGCACTGCAGCTTCAAGCCCGCCAACGAACAGGGCGACATGCTGCCCGCGGCGAACGTCCTGAAGCAGCTTGATGAAGAGCTGGATCGCCTGATCGACGGCTGGCGGCAGACGCTGCTCGACAACCTCGAAGACCCGACGATCCGGGAAAACCTTGATCTGCTGAAACCCGCAGCCCGCAGTTTGGTCGAGGCGTTTGCATCGACGAAGTCTCTCCCCGATCCGGTGACAGGCGACTTTGCCTCCGCCATCCAGGATGCGCTGTCCGGGCTGGAGAAGGTCAACGTCGGCAGCGACGACATCAAGGCCGCACTGCTGCAAGGCGGATCGCCCGCAACGCCCGAAGATCTGCGCAAGCGGTTCGAGGCCTTCCTAAATGACCGATGCAAGGGCAAGGACACCTCGAAGCTGCGCTTCGTGGTCGAGTGACCGCCTGCCTTCCCCTTTATGAAAGAGACGACCTATGAGTGACCAACTGAAGATGGAAAGCGGAAAGAGCGGCGGACCGGTCGAGTGCTTTGGTATGACATTCGCAAGCGAGGATGCACGGCGCGACCACTTCCTCAACCTGCTGGCTGAAAGGCTGAAGGACCCCGCGTTCCGGGCTCAGGAGGGGTTTCCCAAAGGAACGGATGAGGCGATCCTCGCGATGTCGGATCCGCCCTACTACACCGCTTGTCCGAACCCTTGGCTGACAGAGTTCGTGACGCATTATGGGCGGCCCTACGATCCGGCCGAGAAATATGCGCGCGAGCCGATGGCGATCGATGTGTCCGAAGGGAAGACCGACCCCCTCTACAAAGCGCATTCCTACCACACCAAGGTGCCGCACCTAGCCATCGTGCCGTCCATCCTGCATTACACCGAACCGGGCGACATTGTGCTGGATGGTTTCTCGGGCTCGGGGATGACTGGAGTTGCCGCGCAATGGTGTGGGGTAGCGCCAGCCGCGTTTCGCCATAAGTTGGAGCTTGAGTGGAAAAAAGCAGGCGTGCCCTCCCCAAAGTGGGGTGCGAGGCGCGTAGTTTTGAATGACCTGTCGCCCGCAGCGACATTTATTTCTGCGAATAATAATGTCCCATTCTTTTCTGATGACTATGAGAAGGCTGGAAAGAAGCTGTTAAGTGATCTTTGGTCGTCGATTCACTGGATGTACGAAACAAAACACAGTGACGGAAAGTCAATGGGTCGAATTGAATACACTGTTTGGAGTGAAGTATTCATTTGTCCAAGCTGCAACGGAGAAAATGTCTTCTTGGACGCAGAGAAGGTTTCCTACGAAGGTCAGCGGGATCGAATTCGCTGTAGCTCTTGTGGGGCCGAAGCTCGAAAGGAGGAAATGGCTCTCGCCCAAACGCAGTTCTTGGAAGATGGTCAGGTCCAGTGGCGACCAAAGCGCGTACCAGTTTCAATTGTCTATAAATTCGGCTCGAAAGTCTACGAGAAAAAGCCGGATCAATCCGACCTTGATGTGCTCGGGAGAATCGAAGAGCTTGAGTTTCCGTTGAATTTTCCCCACGTTTCTTTTCGCTCGTCGAAGACGTTCAACGAGGGGAGAATGCGGACTACTAACACAAGAAACACGCGAAGCATCTTTTTGCCGAGAGCTGCACACGCATTGGCGAAGCTCTGGGCCTTGGCCCAGAGAGAGAGCGACAAAAAGCTACGCGTGAATCTTCTTTATAGCATCGAGCAAGCAATAATTAGCATGAGCATTTTCAACCGGTATCGCCCGACCGGTTACTCGCAGTTCGGCCAACATCTAACGGGTGTTTTTTATGTTGGGTCGCAACATGCAGAGTGTACTCCCTGGTACATTCTCGAGGGAAAATTTGGACGAGTAGAAAAGGCATTTCACGGTTTCCGAACAAAGTATGGAAACGCGATAGTCGGTGCAGGCTCATCTATGGCTCTGGATTGCCCCGATAATACAATTGACTATGTGTTCGTTGACCCGCCATTTGGGTTCAATATCTTCTATGCTGATCTCAACAAGATTGTTGAGGCCTGGCACGAAGTCATTAGCGATGTTGATGGAGAGGCTGTTATCGACGACTATTCAGGGAAAGATATTCACGTCTACCAGAGACTGATCAAAGGTTGCTTCTCTGAGTTTTTTAGAGTGCTTAAGCCTGGCAGGTGGATGACCGTGGTCTTCTCAAATAGCCAAGCTAAAGTCTGGAACGCAATTCAAGTTGCGTTGCAGGAGGCCGGATTTGTTGTTGCAGAGGTTACAACTCTCGACAAGAAGCAAGGCAGTTTTAAGCAGGTTACTTCTACAAATGCTGTCAAGCAGGACCTCGTTATCTCGGCATATAAGCCAAATGGTGGATTGGAGCAGCGTCTTGCCGAACGAGGCGCTGCGCCGGAGTCTGCATGGGACTTCGTCCAGACCCACCTGCGCCAGCTTTCGGTCGCGAAATCGAAGAATGGTATGCTCGAGTTTGTCGTCGAACGAGACCCTCGGCGTATCTACGACCGCATGATTGCTTGGTTCGTAAGGCATGATGTGCCTGTTCCGCTTTCAACTGAAGAGTTCCTTGACGGACTGCGCAACCGGTTCCCAGAACGGGATGGCATGGTCTTCTTGCCTGAGCAGATTCCCGAGTATGACCGGAGGCGCGCGCAGTCAGCGCAGCCTCCGCAGATGGAAATGTTTGTCGCCGATGAGCGCAGTGCCATCGACTGGCTAACCGATTTCCTGCGAAAACGTCCCTCCACTTACCAGGAGGTTCACCCTGAATTCACTGCTCAACTTGGCGCGGGCTGGAAGAAGCACGAAACCCGGCCCGAGCTGTCGGCGCTCCTGGAGGACAATTTCCTGCGCTATGACGGGTCGGCCGACGTGCCCAGCCAGATCCACAACTATCTTTCAACGAACTACCACGACCTGCGTAACCTCGAGAAGTCTGACCCGCGGCTGAAGGCCAAGGCTAAGGACCGCTGGTATGTGCCCGACCCGAACAAGGCGCAGGATTTGGAGAAGAAGCGCGAGAAGGCGCTTCTGAAGGAGTTCGAGGAGTACCGCAACACGCCCGGTCGCAAGCTCAAGGAGTTCCGTCTCGAAGTCCTGCGCGCAGGCTTCAAGGCCGCTTGGGCGAACAAGGACTACCAGACCATCGTCTCCATCGCCAACAAGGTGCCAGAGGACGCCCTGCAGGAAGATGAAAAGCTGCTCTTCTGGTACGACAGCGCCCTGACCCGGACAGGGGGCTGATCGATGGCGGATGGCGGGGTCAGCTTTGGCGTGGGTGAATGGTGCTGGCATTCGCGCCATGCTGCACCCTGTCGTGTCGTGGACCACGAGACGGTCTGGGGCGAAACCGCCTATCGCGTCTGGCTGCCCGGCAAGGATGCCGTCGTCCGGGCGCGTGCACGGGACCTAGGCCCGCTCGACGCTGTTCAGTCATCTGTCGACCAGATCCTGCACACGGCAGCGTCCGCAAAGCTGCTGGATGCGCTGGAGGACAACCTGCTGCTGGCGCCGATTCAGTCGAGCGTGGTGCCGCTGCCGCATCAGCTCTATGCGCTCAACCGCGCCATGAGCCGCGACAGGATCCGCTATTTGCTCGCGGATGAGGTCGGCCTCGGGAAGACGATCGAAGCCGGTCTGATCCTGCGCGAACTGAAGCTGCGCGGGATGGCACGCAGGATTCTGGTGGTCGCGCCGAAGGGGCTGGTTCGACAGTGGCAGGCTGAGATGCGCCTTCATTTCGGGGAGCAGTTCACTTTCGTCGAGCCGGCAGAATTGTCGGCGTTCCGGCAATGGCGGAACGATGAAGAGAACCTCTGGCGGGTGCATGACCAGGTGATCTGTTCGCTGGATTCCGTGAAGCCAATGGAAGGCCGGCGCGGCTGGAGCGTCGAGCAGCTGCAGACCTACAACCGTGAACGGTTCGAAGACCTGATCTCCGCCTCATGGGACTTGGTGATCATCGATGAAGCCCACCGGATGGGCGGCAGCACCGATCAGGTTGCCCGGTACAAGCTGGGCGCAGCCTTGGCCGAAGCGGCGCCGTATCTGCTCCTTCTGTCTGCGACGCCCCATCAAGGCAAAACCGACCAGTTTCACCGCCTGATGCAGCTGCTTGATCGGGACACGTTCCCGGACGTGTCGAGCATCGCCGCTGACCGGGTGCGCCCCTTTGTGGTCAGGACGGAGAAGCGGGCAGCTATCGACGCGGAGGGGAAACCCCTCTTCAAGCCACGGATGACCCGGCTGCAGCCCGTCGCCTGGCTGGATCGCCATTCGGCGCAACAGGGACTGTACGAAGCCGTCACAGAGTACGTTCGCCACGGCTACAATCAGGCGATGGCGGCGAAGCAGCGCCATATCGGCTTCCTGATGATCCTGATGCAGCGCCTGGTGACCTCGAGCACAGCGGCGATCCGGACGACGCTCGAAAAGCGATTGCTCGCCCTGGACGACGACCATGCACAGCTGAAGCTTTTCCCCGCCGAGCGCGCAGAGGACTGGCACGAACTGTCCGGTGAAGATCAGATCGATCTGGCGGTCGCGTTTGAAGCGCTGGCTGACGAACGCAAGGATGTCGAAGCCCTGTTGTTCCTTGCGCGAGAGACCGAAGCACAGGGAACCGACGCCAAGGCGGAGGCCTTGCTCGAACTGATCTATAAGATCCAGCAGGAAGAGAACGATCCCGAGCTGAAGGTCCTGGTCTTCACCGAGTTTGTGCCCACACAGGCAATGCTCGCCGACTTCTTGGAAAGCCGCGGCTTCTCGGTCGTGACATTGAACGGCAGCATGGATCTCGAGGCGCGTTCGCGGACCCAGAAATCGTTCTCGCAGGACGCCCGCATCCTGGTTTCCACGGATGCAGGGGGCGAAGGCCTTAACCTACAGTTCTGCCATGTGATCGTGAACTTCGACATGCCGTGGAACCCCATGCGGGTTGAGCAGCGGATCGGCCGTGTTGACCGGATCGGACAGCCGTTTGTCGTGCGCGCCATCAACTTCGTGCTCGAAGACACAGTTGAGTATCGGGTGCGCGAGGTTCTCGAGACGAAGCTGGCCGTTATCGCTGAAGAGTTCGGTGTCGACAAAGCGGCCGACGTCATGGACTCGGTCGAGGCAGAGCCGCTGTTTGACGAGCTGTTCGTTAATGGCCTGCAGAATCCGGATGCAATCGAAGCCGACTGCGAGACGGTTGTGTCTCAACTGAGAACGGCGATTGCCGCGCATAGCCAGAGCAGTCAGCTTCTATCCGGTGGACATGAGCTTGATGCGTCAGATGCTCGGAAATGGCGCGACCATCCCGCCCAGTTTTGGCTTGAACGAGCCATCACGTCAGGGCTGCCAAGTCGTGGTGGCCAAGCCACCAGAGAGGGTGATGCCTGGCGCGTCCGGTGGTCCGGTGACAGTGAGACAAGTTCGGTCTGTTTCGATGCGAGGACCGCAGAGGAGCGCCCCGATATAGAGTGGCTGACACTCGAAGATCCCAGAGCCCGCGCCTTGATTTCCGATTTGCCTCGCTGTGTCGCGGGACAGAACATGCCCAGCGTCCGGATCTCAGGGCTTCCTGAGACCGTTAATGGCGTCTGGTCACTATGGGAGATCGCGCTGTCGGCAGATGACTTTAGCCGCCGTCGCTTCTTGCCCGTCTTCATCAGTAATGAAGGTCGGGCATTTCAGCCGACCGCGAAACGAATTTGGGATCTGCTGCTCACCGAGCGAGTAGAAACGATCGGCAGCACGACTTCTTCAATCAGCGCAGAGCTGTTCGAAAAGTCGAAGGACGCAGCGGTCGTGCAGGGTGAGAGGGTGTTCTCCGAGCTGGTGGACGAACATATGACCCGGCTACAGGAAGAGCGGGACCGTGCAAACTACGCATTTCAGTCGCGGCAGCAGGCGATTGGTCGGGTCGGACTTGCGACGGTACGCGACTATCGCAGGAAGCGCCTTCAAACCGAACATAGTGCACGACTTGCGCAGCTAGATGAGGCAGAAGCTTTCGTTCCGGATCTTCACTGTATTCTCGTCTTGCGTGTTGGCCAGCAGGTGGATGCTAGCAGATGACGTCCTGGATGGAGCGGATACTTCAGGCCTTTCCCGAGGACCTCTCTCAATTCTGGATCGCTCGCGATCCTGACAACCTCCTGCTCGATGAGAACATCCTCCGGGTCTTGCGAGAGCGTGGATTTGAGGTGCTCCCGTTCGAGGACTCGATCGCCTTCCGGGTTGAGTACGAAGAGCGCTACCGGGCCGCTTGGGATCGCGGCACCCCCGGGGCATGCAAGGCGCTCGTTCTGCAATTCCAAGGAGCGGACCTGAACCTTCTACCGTGGGACTATCTTAGGCATGCACGAAGGGTTGACCTGAGTCTTGCCGATCTGATGCCCAAGCTGAATGGCAGCGTCATCCGGCAGATCGATAGCACCGACCTCGAAAGGCTCTTCGACGCCCACAACAGTCATGCTTCCCAGGTTCTCGGCGAGAGCATGACGAAGGAGTTCCTTCTGACGCATCTCTTCGAGGTGAACCCTCATCTAATGCGAAAGCCGGAAACCTTCTGGCGCGAAGCATTTGGGTTGCTTTATCGCGGCGTCGTCTTGCCCCCCGTTCTTGCTCAGTATGTCGCCAAGATCTTGACTGACACGGTCCTGGGATCTTTGCCCGTTGAAAGTCTACTATCTTCGAGGAGCGCTATGGCCCGCACGGTACAAGCGGCATGGAGCCGTTTTCTGGAAGAGCGGGGTGTCGAGATTGAGCAAGCAGATGTCGATTCAGGGTTACAAGCGACCAAGGTTGTCGACATCCCATTTGATCATGCAGACATCCGCGTCATCGTTGATACCCTCTTCCTTGAAGGTGCGCTGCAGCCAGTAAACGCGCGGACCGTGCCGGCCACACTGCCTGATTGGATTAGGTTGGGTGCTATTCAAAGCCCAACCAGCCTGCGCGATCTGGTTGAGGGCGGCATTAGGTCGATGGCTGCGAAGCTCCCCGCACCAGAGGCGACGCACCGGGACTGGACCGACGTCGCAAGGCGCTTGGCTGAGACCATCTATCGTCTCCATGAACTGCCGAGCGAAGAGGCGGCTGCCCTTCGGCCCGCGATGCGTGAGCTGCAACTCGATGGGGACACGAGACTGCGAGAATGGGTGCAAAAGCGGTATCAGGATCTGCCGTCGCTGCCTGTCGCAAAGGCGCCAGTCATGGTGCACCACATCCCGAGATACCTGTCGATGCGCCGGAACGCAGGCGAAGAAAAGATCGCTCTTCTGGTATTTGACGGGATGGCACTCGATCAGTGGGTGCAAATTCGAGAGTATTTGAGCGTACGCGCTCCGAATATAACGACTGAAGAGAGCGGTTGCTTTGCATGGCTTCCAAGTCTCACTTCCGTCTCCCGACAGGCGCTGTTTTCAGGGTTGAGGCCTCGTGAGTTTCAAGCATCGATCGAAACAACCGCGCAGGAGCCTTCCCTTTGGAACCGTTTCTGGACGGAGAATGGACTGCGCCCCGCCGAAGTCCTTTATCGCAAAGCGATCAAGCGAACTGAGCAGTTGCCCGACCTTGAGGCAGCTATTTCCAGCCCATCGATCAAGGTTGCTGGTATCGTCGTCGACATGATCGACGAGCTGGTCCACGGCGCCATGCTCGGAAAACGTGGCCTTTCGGGCCAGATTCGTGAGTGGTGCGAAACAGGCTTCGTCGAGAAGCTGCTGCACCTTCTGATCCGCCGGGGGTTCCATGTTTACGTGACTGCGGACCATGGGAACGTCGATGCCGATGGCATCGGTCGGCTCAATCAAGGCGTGATCAGTGAAGTGAAAGGGGAGCGGGTTCGGACGTACCGCAACGAGACATTGGCAGGGTCTGTTCCGGCAGATATCGACGCCTTTGCCTTCGGCGGGCCTGGTCTACCGCCCGATTTTCTTCCGCTCTATGCGAGCGGGCGCGGAGCCTTCGTGCCCAACGGCCAACAGGTTGTCGCTCATGGAGGAATGTCGGTAGAGGAGCTGATTGTGCCCTTCGTGAAGATAGGGATTAGGAAAGAAGAAGATGCAGCCTAAAGCACCTCAGATTGGTTTTGACCGATTTATCCGCCTCGATTGGGCGGCAGCCGCGCTACGGGTGCGATCTGGCACTGCTGATTTAGGCGAACTCGACCACATCCTTACGGCGTCTCATGGTGGACTAGAGGCAAAGAAGAAAACGAGAACGGTCTTGAACCGTCTCTGGCTCGAGCCACGCGAAGAGCTCGCAGGCTTGGCAGATCGGGGCGTCGCCATCTTTCGCCAGGTAGCCGATCCGCAGGTCGCGGCTCTTACCTGGGGCATGGCGTTGGCGGTCTATCCGTTCTTCGCGAAGGTTGCCGAAATCGTGGGTCGGCTTACGTCGCTTCAGGGTGATTGCACCACGGCGGAAGTCCACAGGAGGATGGCCGAGATTTACGGCGAGCGAGAAGGCACTCGCCGCATGACCAATATGGTCCTGCAGTCGCAGGTTGACTGGTCCCTCCTCGGGAAGAGCGAAAATGGCAAGACGCTGACCCGGAAGCCTCCAATGGCTCTGCAAAGCCCTGAGACAGTCCAATGGATGTCTGAAGCGCTGCTGATGCATGTGGGCCGCCCGCTCACTCTTGACGGGCTTTCCGGTCAGCCAACGATGTTTCCCTTCTCCTTCGGAGATAATCTTGGCTATGTGCTATCTTTATCCGAGGCCTTTGATGTACGGGCGGACAGCGCAGGCACTCGCATCGTTGGCTTGAAGGCCCGCTAGACTGACGCCTTTTTAGCCGTTTGGTCGGGTTCCCCTGCCGACCTTACCGATCTGGGGGAAGTTCGCGGCTTTTGGGTTGGGAGAGTGCCAGCCAATACCGCGTGTGCCGCCGGTCCCCGGTACGGCTAAGCGCGCCCATCTCCACCAGGTCCTGCAGGTCCCGCGTTGTGGTGGCGCGTGACGTGCCGGTTATGGCGATGTAGTTCTCGGCGCTGAGGCCACCTTTGAACCCGTCAGGCCCCTCGCGGAACATGCGCTCGATCACCTTGGCTTGTCGCTCGTTCAGTCGATCACGGAACTGGTCGTAGAGCTTCGCCTTGGCGATGAAGAACGCGACCCGTGTCAGCGTTACCTGCTGCGCCTTCAGAACGATCTCGGCGAACCAGATCAGCCAGCCGGTTACGTCCAGCGTCTTCTGGTGGGTTTCGAGCTGGTCGTAGTAGGCTTTCCGGTCCCGTTCGATCGTATAGGCTAGCGCGATCAGGCTCGGCTGGCCGATGTTCTGCGCAAGGGACTTTTCCGCCAAGGCGCGGCCGAGGCGACCATTGCCGTCCTCGAAGGGATGGATGCTTTCGAACCAGAGGTGCCCAAGCGCCGCGCGGGTCAGAGCCGGCAGGGGCGTTGGACCGTCTGGCGCCGTTCGGTTGAACCAGTCGACGAACACATCCATCTCACCTTCGACCTGCGCGGAGGGCGGCGCCTCGAAATGCACCGTCGGCCGGTCGATGCGACCGGAGACGATCTGCATCGCATCGGCATGCCGCCGGTAGGCACCGATGGTTTCGAGCCCGCGGTCATGTGCGAGGAGCATCCCGTGCCAGCGGCTGAGGGTCTCGTGGGTCAGAGGTGCGGCGTAGGTCGAGTAGACGTCGACCATCATCTCTGCGACGCCCTGTTCGCGCGGCCGTGATGGTGCGCCGTCGGCAGTCAAGCCGAACTGACGGCGCAGGGAGGATTGCACGCTGGCCCTGTCCAGCACCTCGCCTTCGATGGCGCTGGTCCGCATCGCCTCTTCGCTCAGAAGTTCGATGCGTAACCGGTCGCGTTCATCGCCGGTCACATGGCGGACGGCGCCGAGAATCTCGCCAGATGACAGCAAGAACCGCCGCTCGAGAGGCTCGACAGCGGCGCTGTCAAAGCGGAAATTCGGCCAGTCGGGTTGTGTCCAGTTCCAACGCATGAGCTATAGAGTCCTTCTCTATAACTCACTTTATTGGAGAAGCATGATTTATGGAAGCGCGCTCTATGCATTACGTCCAGCGCTTGAGCCCGGGGCATTCAGGCGCAGACCCACAAATAACGCCGCATTTGTGCGCGTGTCAGGCTGCGGCCGAGATGGGTTCGTAGCGTACTTCAGCCTTGGCGGTGTCCAGCCAAGCAGGCTGCAGGTCGCCGTTGTTCCATCGGTAGAGGTAGCCCACCAGCGTGTCGGTTTTCTTGCAGAGAATGCGCATGATCGGTTCGCCTGTGAGGCGGGTTTCAGGGGACATGACGCTCTCCTCTACTCGGACCTCTGCACCAGGAAAAAAGGAGGTCGCTCGTTCTGAATGGGGTGTTAAAGATTGGTTTCTGCAACTGCAAGGTGAAGACGTGCCTTCAGGGGAAATGTGATCGGTGGAATTCAAGATATCCTTTTAGACAGGCATGTTACGAGAGCTCACCGTCATGCGGCACCGCAGCATGAACGGCAATTTCGGACAGGATCGCGTCGATTTCGGCCCAGACACGGGGCTCCAACTGCCCACGGATCAGTGTCCACTTGCTCAGCACGTCCAGCGGGTCGTGGGCGCGCAGGAGGGTGGTCACAGCGCCGGCATCGACTGCCAGCGAGGTTCGTGCACGCCATTCGGTGATCCGCGTGCGCTGCTCCTCGGCGGGAGGTACGAAGTCGGGCCCGAGTTGCCAGGTCTTGACTGCACGGCGCAGGGCGGCGCGGATGACATGGGCCGGATCGACGCCGCAGTCGATCAGGGCTTCCTCCTGCCGTTCCAGCGCGTTCACCCGGATGTCGATCTTGCGCGTCGCCGGAATGCGGCGCTGGCGGGTGGAAGATTCCATGGCAGCGGATGCTGCACGCCCGGCTGTCTCCTGGCTGGGCTGAGGAGCGGGCGCAGGCTGCGTACTTGGCGGCGAAACAGCGTGACCGTCCAAGACCACTGGCTCGACGTTTGCATCTTCTGGCATTGTCTCAGCTCGCAGAACCTCTTCCCGTCCCGGCTCTTCTCCCTCCTCTGGCCGCAGGGATGCAGCATAAGCCGGGTCGGGCCGCGTGATTTTCGGGATCTTCTTCCTCATCGCCCTGCCCTCACGCGGCCAGGATGTTGTTGAGGATGTCGGTCGCCTCTTCGAGAGCCTCGACCACATGGCGCACATGGGGGCGCATGAGAGGGTTGGGATCGGCCTGCTTCTGCAGGGCCACAGCGTGCAGGAGGCCCTTCTCGTCCATCTCTTTGTAGACGTTGCGGCGCATCATCACGGTCTCGACCACCGGGAACCGTGCGATCGCCGCCTCGATGAGGGCGGCATCGGCCCGGGTGGTCTTGGGGTCGACCATGTTCAGGACCACGTGGTGGCGGGGCAGGCTGTCGGGGTCATCGACGCGGGCGCGGAGCTTCTCGAACCAGTCGGCGGTTTGCGCGCCGACATCGAGATCCGAGGTCGAGAGCATCACCGGTGTTACGATGTGATCGGCCAGAATGGCGATCCCGTCCGACCAGTCAGCCCCGACGCCTGCTGTATCGATGAAGATGAAATCCGCCGAGTCCGCCGAATAGACCTGCTCGATCCGGCGATCCACGGCCCCCACGCTCTCGACGGTTGCCGAGCGCAGGAGCGGTGATCCCAGACCCGCGGCTTCAGCCCGCTTGTGCCAGGTGCCGAGCACACCGGTGCTGTCGGTATCGATCAGAAGGACGCGACGGCCAGCGGCAACAGCAGCGCTGATCAGGGCGCGCGAGAGCGTGGTCTTGCCACTCCCCCCTTTCCGGGCCATCGCGGCGATCACCACGAGATTGTCGTTCGGCATGGGGGCGGACCTCTCACAAGAATAGTGAAACGCAACAAAGATGTTTCTACGTCGCTAACCCCCGTGCGCGGCGGCGTCAAGCAGAAGACGGGATGCGGGCTGCCTCAGGCGGAATGCGGGGTCCATGTTGCATCGCGCAGGGAGCGAAAAGCACCACGCTCGCGACACCGGACATTCTCCCGTCCGCGCGATACGGTCCCCAGATGACGCGCGACATTCGACATCCGCCATAGTGCGCGACGCAGGAAACGTGACGCATACCGCACGGGACGTGGACCATCGGGCACCACGCGCGATGCGGGCAGCACGGGCCATCTGCCACTCGCCAGAAGCCGTGCTGCAGGGCGCGCAAAACGCGGTCCAAAGGACGCGATGCGCGGTGCAGGCAACGTGGGACGCGTTGCATTGAGCGCCTTGCGCGCTGCATTTGCCAAAGGACGTCAAATCGGCCCGAGAGGCCGATTTTCTACATTGAGTACAAGCCCTTGGTGCCTTCTCCGCTTGTGCTGGGAGAAGGCGGGCATGTACGAAGTTGGCAAGAAATAGGAACGTATACTTCACATGAGCAGCAGTCGCAGACTGACCGATCAGGAGCGCCGTCAGATCGTCCGGGAGCGGGCGAAAGGCGTCTCGGTCAGTGCGATCAGTGCGGCGCTGAAGGTCTCCTCCAAGACGGTCTACAACGTGCTCGGCCGGGGCCGCTCCGCCGTCTCGGCCAACGACAGCCGCACCCGCGTGCTGACCATGCGGGTCACCGAGTGCGAACTTCGCGGCTTCGACGCTGCTCTCGCGCGGCGTGGGATCGCGCATCGTTCGGACGCCATGCGCTGCCTGATGCTCGCGGCCAACGATCTCTTTCGACCGGACAACGGCATGACGGATGAACTGAGGGGGTTGAGCGCGGCGCTGAACCGGGTCGGCAACAACGTGAACCAGGTCGCGCGCCGCCTGAACGAAGCGAAGCTCAAGGGCGAGCGTCTGCCTTACACCCCCGCCAGCCATGCCGAAATCCGCGATCTCGCCGTGCTGGTCTTCGACATGGCCGACCAGATCCAGGAGATGTTCCGCGCGCGGCGTCGCGATCTGGACCTCGAGGTCACCAAGGCGCTCGCCGGTCTGGCACGGCAGGAAGCGGAGCAGGCGGCCGAGCATGACGCGGAGTGAGGCGCGCGGCATCAGCCCTACCCTTTTCGATCGCGACTGGAGCCGGGTCACGGGCAGTTGGCAGGGGCTGTCGAAGAAGGCGCAAATGGTCCGGGCCGCGCGGGGCTACTCGCCAGCCATCTTCAAGCCGATCTCGAAGGGAGGGTGCCACACAGGCGCGCAGCTCAAGGCCCAACTGACCTATCTCACCACCAAGTCGAGCCACATCCTCGACAGTCGCGGCACGCATGATGGAAAGAAGACCCTGACCGAGGCCGAGATTGACCGGGTCGTGCGGCGCTTCGAGAACCAGTGGGGCGAGCGGCACAGCCCGAAGCTCGGTCATACCTCGCATCTTCTGATGGCCTTTCCCGTGGGCACCAGCGGCGAAGAGGTGCGCGCGATCACGGAGGCGGTGTGCGAGCGGTTCTTTCAAGGTGAGGGGTCGCAATTCGACTATATTGCTGCAATACACCAAGATCGCGCGCATCCACATGCGCATATCGTTCTGAACCGCCGCAGCAAGGATGGCGAAATGTTCTTTCTCGGGAAGGATCACCACTTCAACTACGACGCCTTCCGAGTGGCGATGGTCGAGGCGGCGCAGGTCCACGGGATCCGGCTCGAGGCGACACGGCGTCTTGACCGGGGGGTCACGACCTACCGTGCCGAGATCGACGAGGTCTACAAGGCACGTGACGAAGGCCGACCGCCCGTCGAGCGCCAGCGCACAGGCGCTGATCTCGCCGCGGCCCTGGAGACGGTGGCGCGCAATGCGCTGACCTATCGGGGTCTGGCTGCCGAGGCATCCCGGTCGAACTTCGATGATGTGGCCGAGGCGCTTGAGCGGGCCAGCACCATCCTTGCCAGGGGCGGTCAGATCCAATCTGACGGAGCCATCTACATGTCCCAAGACGAAACAGCGTTCGACACGCTGATCAGCGAGTTTTCTCAGAACATCCGTCAGATCGAGGCGGCGATCGACCGGGCGCCCACGGCCGAGAGGCCGGAGATCGAGCGCAAGCTCACCGATGTGCTGGCCTCGGTCGCGCATCTGAACCCGCTCGGGGATCGTTCGGCTGCACTTCTCGACGCACCATCCCGGGATGGGGTCTATGCGCGGGCCAACATGCGCGAGGGTCAGATGGGGCGTCTCGACGACGACGCTGTGAAGGCGCGCCTCAGCGAGGCGCTGCAGGGCACGGGCATTGATCCCGAAGCCGTAGCCGCCCGCATGCGCGAGGGTGCTGGCAACGCCGCGCTCGAACGGCAATGGCTGGCGCAGGATCTGCGCGCCATCGCCAAGGCGGGTGACCTCGATCTGGAGAAGGGCGAGGACCGCGAGGAAGCGCTGGACCGGCTGGAAGCCGTACATGTCCGCCTCGGCGACACCCTTACCGATGCGCGCATCTTGCGGGCGGCCGAAGACGTGGAAGAGGCGGAGGTTGACGAAACTGCTCTCGCCGAGCGTCTGACGCTCCCTGAGCGCGATCGCACTGACGGGCGTCCAGACGTCTTCGCCCCCTCCGAGCGCCGGGATTTCCAAGCGCTCGTCGCCCAGTTCCGTCGAACGGATTTCGACCATTCCTTCTCGGACGATCCGTCCGTGCGCAGGGCCGGTGCCGTCGAGGTGGAAGAGGCCCGCGCCGCCTTCAATGCCTTCGCGCAACGGTCGTCCGATCATGCCGAACTGGCGTCGATGGCCTGGGACAAGATCACCGACAGCCGCAAGCCGCAGGAGTTCGCCGTCGACGAAAAAGACCGAACGCTCCATGCCGGCGACATGGACCTCGCGCTGCGCGATCCTATGCAGCATCTCGGGCCGATCAGCGAAGACGACCGCACCCTCGCGCGCTACCGCGCGGAAATGCCGGACGAGGAGTTCGGGGCGGCGGTGCAGGAGGAAATCAATCGCCTGCGCGCCATGGGTGCATCGCGCGCCTATATCAGCGAGCGGAGTTTCGACATCGAGGATCAGGCGCGGCAGGATTACGCCGAACGGCGTTTCATGGCTGAGACTGCCCCTGATGTGTTGACCTTCCTGCAGCGGGCCGAGGCCGAGGATGTGAAGCCGCTCTCCGAGACCGACGGGCAGCGCCTGATCGCCCAGATCGACCGCAACCTCACGCCGAACGCTGTGACTGCCCTCCGCGCAGGACACGCGGATGTGCTGGACAAGTTCACCGAGGACCCACTTCGGCAGTTGGAACTTGCCAAGGCCTATCTGGAAAGCAGCGAAGTAATGGCGCACGGCCCCGCGATGGAACGGGTGCTGGATGCCCTGGCCGAGGAGCAGATCGAGGCGCAGCGCGCGCGTCACACCGCAGCCCACGGCGAAAAGGGGATCACGCATGGATAAGGGCAAGATCGCGGGCGGGATCCTGAGCCTGACGCTGGTCGGCCTCGCCATCGGCTATGTCGTGGCCACGGGCTACCTGACCATTCGCTATGGACTGTCGACGCAAGCCTTCGATGTCACATTGCTTGCACGGGAATACCGCGCTCTTGGCGCCAGCGCGCCGCGGGACTTCCTCTGGGTGAACCTGATCCTCGCGGGCTTTGGGATCGCCGCGCTGATGCTGAGTGTCACGCTTCTCGGCGATGCCCTGACGCGCTTCGGCACGACGCATTGGCAAACCCAGGGCGAGATGAAGCGCAACGGCTTCTTCGCCAAGCCCGGCGGCGGCTTCCTTCTGGGCAAGCTCGGTCCCCCGAAATCGAATCGCCCCTTCCTCGTCTCGAAGACTTTCCCGCACGCGCTGATCGTGGCGCCCACAGGCCGGGGCAAGGGCGTGGGTTTCGTGATCCCGAACCTGCTCACCTACAAGGGCTCGGCCGTCGTGCTGGACGTGAAGGGCGAGAACTTCCGCGAGACATCACGCTTTCGCGCCAGCATGGGCGACAAGGTCTTCCGCTTCGCGCCAACTGACTGGGACCGCCCGACCCACCGCTACAACCCGCTGGCGCGCATCGCCGCCATGACCAATCCCGACCGGCAACAGATGGAACTGAAGCTCACCGCGAAGCTCTTCCTGCAGACCGACAACGAAAAGCTGAGCGGTCTTCTGGCCGGGGGCATCGATCTCTTCGTGGCGGCGGGCCTTCTGGCCTTCGAGCGCGGCGTGCCGACCATTGGCGAGATCTACCGCATCACCGCCTCGGGCGGCGACAAACAGAAGGAATATCTCAAGCGCGCGCATGAGGTGAAGAACACCTCGGCCAAGCTGATCTTCGAGCGCATGGCTTCGACCAATAACGACACCCTGACCTCGTACCTGTCGCTCCTGATGACCTCGGGGCTCGACACCTGGGACAACCGCGCGATCGACGCGGCCACCGCGACCTCGGACTTCTCCTTCCGGGATATTCGACGCCGCCCCCACGCTATATATCTTGTGGTCGAGTCCGAGATGATCCGCCCGCTGGCCCCGCTGATCCGGCTCTTCTTCTCCGACCTGATCGCCTCGCTGCAGGCGCAGGAGCCGGGGGACGACGAGCCTTGGCCCGTGATGATCATGCTTGATGAATTCGACCGGCTCGGGAAAATGCCGATCGTCGCCGAAAGCATCAAGACGCTGCGATCCTTCGGCGGAAACCTCGCCATCGTCACCCAGACCATCCCGGCGCTGGATGAGATCTATGGCGAAAACACCCGTCGATCGTTGCAGGGCGGCGCAGGCGTGAAGCTGTACCTCACCCCGTCCGAGCAGAAGACCATCGAGGAGCTGAGCCAGGCTGTGGGCAAGACCACCAAGCGCGTGGTCACGCGGTCCCGCGCCGTTGGTCGCAATCCATTCGAGGGTCGCAGTGTTTCTGAGCGGACAGAGGACACGCCGCTGCTGACGGAAGACCAAGCTCGGCGCATGGACCTGGACGAGGTGATCCTCGTCATCGACGCGCAGATGCCGATCCGAGCACGGCGGATCAAGTATTTCGAGGACCCGGCACTGAAGGCGCTGCATGCCGGTCAGGTGGGGAGTTTCCCGTACCCCGATGAGGACGGCCTGCGGCGAGATCGGCAGATGACCGAGACACGGCAGACGGTAGAGAAGCTAAAACAGGAGTTACAAGAGGTTCGGGCGGCGGCAGGGGCGCCGGGGGCGGGAACCTCGACGGCTTCGATGGCGGCAGAAGTCCCAAGGGCGGAGCTGGATCCCAAGCTAAAGCTTTCGCGTCGAGCAAGAGGGCATGCTGCCCGGGCCCTTGCGGGTGCCGCAGGGTTAGATCAGCTGTCATTCGATCTAGCCACCGTCGGTATTCAGGGGCAATACATTCCCGAACTGGTTGCGGCCGTTCAGACAACACGAGCGATCATTGCAGAGCATGCGTGACAGGCCCTGTGCTGCCACTTGGCCCCGCAAAAGGCAACCTCTGCTTCGCGCCCCCATAACGGACAGTGGGCAGCTGTCGCGTTGCCCTTAAATCGGCTCTGCCTCAATCTGTGTGGCGCACTATCCTGAGAACGGGAAGATTCAGGAGGGATAGTGATGATTTCAAGGAAGCACTGGTCGCCCGGGAGCGATGTTTCCGTTCAAAGCGTTGAGCGGCGCGA
>Ga0209571_1000602_pt1 | contig 32299 bp, 38 predicted proteins | sample EBPBio102011_DNA_FD_185866 | JGI IMG/M metagenome (GOLD analysis project Ga0209571, IMG submission 185866) | Wastewater treatment Type I Accumulibacter community from EBPR Bioreactor in Madison, WI, USA - Reactor 1_1/10/2011_ DNA (SPAdes)... | ecosystem: Engineered > Bioreactor > EBPR >... | reverse complement strand
GGGGTGTTGAGCAAGGCGAAACTGCCCTTGTTGAGCGTCGGCAAGTGGTGGCCTGGAAGGTGGCCGGCCGGCCAGTCGCAACGCGACCAAGCGCGAAGGCGCGCGCCTGGAATGGGCATCCCGGTTTCGTTCTACGAAATGCCCAAAAAAAGCCCTTCGGCATCCTCAAGATAGACAATACCGCACGCGCAAAATATACTATGTCGCTGCATCAATCCTATATTTTTTGTCACCATCAAACGAGGTCGAAATGAAACTGAAAACCGCAGTTGCAACCGCCGTTCTCTCCCTCGCCGTCGCCCTGCCGGCAGCGGCACAAGAACTTACCGGCGATACGAAATTGGCCTGCGAGGCGATTCTGTGCCTGTCGAGCGGCCAGCGCCCCGACCAGTGCGCGCCCAGCTTGGCCCGCTATTTCGGGATCAGCTACAAAAAGCTGTCGGACACGATCCAAGGCCGCATCAACTTTCTGAATCTCTGCCCGGCATCGAACGATTCCGGCGTCAAGCAACTGTCGAGCGCCTTGGCAAACGGCGCCGGTCGTTGCGACGTGGACAGCCTGAACAGCAGCCTTCGCCAGTACAACTATGACGGCGACGGCAACTCGTTCTTCACGATTTCCAACCAGATGCCGGGCTACTGCGGAACGATGTACGGCCACGCCTGGTTGAGTGACTTGGTGCCGAACATGCCCAAGTATGTCGGCACGCCGGATCGCGGCGGTTATTGGGTGGCTGCATCGCAGTACCCGGCCGCGCTCGCTGAGTACAACGCGCGCATTGCCGCCGAAGATGCCCAGCGTAACAACTGGTGGAACTGGAACAACTAAGCCAATGTTGGACTTCATTGCATTGGCTCAACAGTGCGCGCCCGCCGTTCATCCGAACACGTTGGCGGCGGTCGTGCGCGTCGAGTCGGGGTTTAACCCGTATGCAATCGGGGTGGTCGGGGGCCGCTTGGAGCGGCAACCGACCAACAAAGCCGAAGCCGTGGCAACGGCAAAGGCTCTCGAAAGCATGGGCTATAACTTCTCGCTCGGCATCGGCCAGGTCAACCGCTACAACCTACCCAAGTACGGGCTGGATTACAGCGCAGCGTTTGAGCCATGCGAAAACCTGCGCGTCGGTTCCCTGATTCTCAAGGATTGCTTTGATCGCGCAAAGACGCGCTTTGCTGACGATCAAGCGGCGCTGCAAGCGTCGTTCAGTTGCTATTACAGCGGCAACTTTTCTACGGGTTTCCGGCAAGACTTCGCCGGGCAACCCAGCTATGTCCAGAAGGTTTTGAACAGTGCCGCAACGGTCAGCGGAAGCCCGGCCGTAACGGCAATCCCCGTGGTTCGCACGGCCAAGGCACCGGCCGCCGCTCCGCGCCAGGCCGTGCCGGCAACCGGGGCCGCCTATCGGGTGGCGCTGGCCGAGGACGAAGGCGACGGCCAGGACAACCCCAATGTGTACGGCGGCAATTCGGCCGGCGTCATGGTTTATAGGTAGGCACGCGATGAAGCTAATGATTGTGGAATCACCGGGCAAGGTGAAAAAGCTCGAATCCATCCTTGGAAGTGGCTGGAAGGTTGCGGCGAGCGTGGGCCACGTCCGCGATTTGCCGGTAAATGAAATTGGTGTGGAAGCGCCCGATTTCCGGCCGGCATACGAACTGACAGAGCGCGGCGCTGGCGTCGTTACCAAGCTGAAAGGCTTGGTCAAGGATGCCGATTCTGTTTATCTGGCAACCGACCCCGACCGGGAAGGCGAAAGCATCAGTTGGCACCTGCAACAGTGCTTGAAGCTGACAAACCCGCTGCGCGTAACCTTCAACGAGGTTACGGAAAGCGCGGTGCGGGCGGCCGTGGTGCAACCCCGCGCTATCGACGTGAAGCGCGTTGCGGCACAGGAAGCCCGCCGCGTTCTGGATAGGCTCGTTGGCTACATGGTCAGCCCGGAACTGTCGCGGCAAACCGGCGAGCGACTTTCGGCAGGCCGGGTGCAAAGCCCCGCCGTTCGCCTGGTGGTCGAGCGCGAGCGCGAGATTCGCGCATTCAAGCCGACCAAGCATTTCGGCGCCTCGCTGGTTTTCGCGGACGCGAAAACGGGCGCGGAATGGACGGCGGATTGGCTGACCAAGCCAAAGTTTGTGACCGAAGACGATCCGTATTTCATGGATCGCGCCTTTGCAATGGCCGTGGCCGGGGTCAAGGTGGCGGTCGTCAAGTCGTTTGACGAGAGCGAAGCGAAGCGCAGCCCGCCAGCCCCCTTCACCACGTCCACCATGCAACAAGCGGCGAGCGTGGCCTTGAAGCTCGATCCCAAGGCCGCGATGACGGCGGCGCAGTCGTTGTATGAGCAAGGCCATATCACCTATCACCGCACCGACAATCCGAATGTCTCCGACGAGTCGTTGGGCGACATTTACGCGGTGGCGGTCAAGCTCGGCCTGGAAATGGCCGACAAGCCCCGGCGCTGGAAAGCGCCAGAAGGGGCGCAGGCCGGCCATCCGGCCATCACGCCGACGCATTGGGAAGTCGAGGAAGCCGGGGAAACGCCCGAACAGCGGGCGCTTTACAAGCTGATCCGGCTTCGCGCCATCGCCTGCCAATTGGCCGATGCGCGCTATGCGGTGCGTACCGTGCGCCTCGATGCAGCGGCGCCGGTAGAAGGCCGCCAGGTCGAGTTTGAAGGGAAGGGCCGCACGCTGATTTATCAAGGGTGGCTCAAGCTGACGGCCGGCGACCAGACGAAGGACGAGGACGAAGACGAGGGCAAGGATTCGCCGAACCCAATCCCGGTTTGCACGCCAGGGGAAACCCTTGGGGTTGCACGCGGCCGGCTGCTGGAAATGCAGACGCGGGCGCCGAAGCGTTACACCAAGGCCTCGCTGGTTGCGAAGTTGGAAAGCGAAGGCATCGGCCGCCCGGCGACATACGCGGCCATCATGGACAACATCGAGTCGCGCGGCTACGTCGCGGAACAAAAGCGGTTCCTGGTGCCTACGGCCACCGGGGAACTCGTTGTCGACTCGCTGGTGGGCAAGCTGGCGTTTATCGACCTCGGCTTTACCCGCGAAGCGGAAGAAGACCTAGACAGGATCGCGCAAGGCGAAGCCGGTTACAGGGCGGTGATTGAGAAGGTGCATGACCAATTGAAGCGCGAGCTATCGGCGCTGCAATTGTCGGTAGCTCCCAAGCATCCATGCCCGGAATGTGGCAAAGCCCTTCGCCGCATTCCTGGTAAGACCGGCCATTTTTGGGGCTGCACGGGGCATCCCGAATGCTCCGTCACGCTGCCGGATGACGGCGGCAAGCCAGGCCAGCGCAAGCCCGCCTCGGAACACGCCTGCCCCAAGTGCGGCAAGCCCCTGGTGCATCGCTTCAAGAAGGGGAAGGCCGGCTACGACTTTTGGGGCTGCTCGGGCTACTCGGACGGCTGCAAGGTGTCGATCCCGAACAAGAACGGCGTGCCGGATTTCAGCAAAGCAAAATGATCTCGGCCGCCCCTGCAAAATATACTATCTCGCTGTGTCAAAGTGCTATATCTTGTGTTATGCTTTGCACGCTGTCATCACGGATGCGAGGTGCGAACTGCAAGGTGAAAGCATGAATGCCATCAACGAAGCGGAATTGACCGACTTCATGAAGAACAAGGCGATTAAGCGCCTAACCATCGTTCAGAGTGAGGAAGGCAAATACCGGATTGTCATCAACCTGACTTGGAAGGAAGGAGACTGGAACCTAGTTACAACGCGCGGCGGGCCTCGTGAATGGGCCAGCCTCGATAGGCTAATTCGGCACTTGAGCGACAAGTACGAAAGCCTCCCGCCTATCACCCTGGTTTTGTGCAAGTGAGTTTTTTTCAATCGTCTAAAGGAGTTTCGACCAAATGAACATCGCCACCATCATTCAGAAAGCCAAGTCCGCTCTGTCTGCTGACCACAAGGCCAAGGCAGCATCCAGCCGCCGCACGCTGGGCCTCATGGCCGTGCTGGCTGTTGCCGTTGCTGCCTTCGCCCCGGAAATGGCGCTGGCTGCGCCGTGGGATTCGACCGCTGACAACGTGCTGGCAATCTTCACGGGCGGCCTGACCCGCACCCTGGCAATCATCGCCGTGATTGCGTGCGGTATCGCCGCCATCGCCGGCAAGCTGTCGTGGGATTGGGCCATCAAGATCATCGTCGGTATCGTGCTGATCTTCGGCGGCGCCGCCATCGTTGATTACATCATCGCCGCAGCGAGCGCCTAATCATGGAAAGCGGCGCGCAAGACGTTTACACAGACCCGCTGTTTGTCGGCTTGACGCGCCCCGCAACCATGTGGGGCATTCCATATATCGCGTTCGTCATCGAGTTCATGGTGGTGACGCTGGTATTCCTCGCCGTAGGAAACCCCCTTTACCTCGCCCTGGCCGCCCCGGTTCATTCGGTGCTGTATCTAATCAGCGCCAATGATCCGGGCATTTTTTCATCCATCTTCATGTGGATGAAAACGATTGGCCGGTGCAGGAATACGCGGTTTTGGGGTGGGGCAAGTTTTTCCCCGCTCTCGGTGAGCAAGTGGAACAAGTGACATTTTCGCGGGCGCGAAAATAAACCAGAAGGAAACAGATATGGGCGCACAAGACTTTAAGTACGCCGACGCTTTCAGAAACGAAGTGACCGCCTCCGAGTTCATTCCGTATTCCAGCCATGTGACCAAGAACGTGGTCAAGCTGACCAACGGCGATTACATCGCCACGGTGCGGATGCAAGGCGCGGCGCATGAAAGCGCGGACGTGGAAGATTTGAATTCCTGGCACGATCAGCTTAACGGCTACATGCGTAATATCGCCTCGGCGAATGTGGCGCTGTGGACGCATATCGTTCGCCGGGAGTATGGCGAATTTCCGGGTGGTGAATTCGCGCCCGGCTTCTGCCGTGAGTTCAACGAGAAATACCGTGAACGCATGGCCGATGAAAGAATGCTGGTCAATGAGTTGTATCTGACCGTCGTTTATCGGCCGCAGCCTATCAAGGCGGCAAAGTGGCTCGATGCCTTCGGAAAGAAGGACAAGGCCGAACAGGAACAACGCCAGCTTGACGAGCTGGAAGCGGTCAAGGAACTGATCGGCACCACGCTTGCCGCCCTGGATCGCTATGAGCCGGAATTGCTCGGGTGCTATGAGCATCGCGGCAATATGTTTTCCGAAGTGCTGGAATTCCTCGCCTTCCTGGTAGATGGCGAATGGCGCCGTTTCCCGCTTCCGCGCGCCGAAATCCGCGACGTGCTGACGACTTCGCGGCCGTTCTTCGGCAAGGGCGGCCTGCTGTCGCTCAAGGGGCCGACGAGGACGCAATACGGCGGCATCGTCACGATTCAAGAATACCCCTCGCTGACCTGCCCAGGCCTGCTTAACGAACTGCTGGGGATGCCCTTCGAGTTCGTTCTGTCGCAGTCGTTCACCTTCCTGACCAAGCCGGTTGCCGTTGGCCGCATGAAGCGCCAACAGGCCCGCATGATTAACGCGGGTGATGTGGCAACCAGCCAGATCGAGGACATTGACGCGGCCTTGGACGATCTGACTTCCAACCGTTTCGTGATGGGCGCCCATAGCCTCGGCCTGGTCATTCGAGCCGACGAGCAGAAGGCGCTGAATGACTACATCAGCATGGCCGGCGCGGCGCTCTCCGATAGCGGCATGAAGTGGGCGCGCGAGGAAGCCGGCATCGCCGGGGCGTTCTGGTCGATGCTGCCCGGAAACTTTGAATACCGGGTGCGCGTCGGCGACATGACAAGCCGCAATTTCGCGGGATTCAGCAGCCTGCATAACTTCCCCATTGGCCGCATTCGCGGCAATCAATGGGGGGATGCGGTCACGATGTTCAAGACCACATCCGGCGCCCCGTACTACTTCAATTTCCACAAGGGCGAAGAAGGCTCGGACGCCAAGAAGGCGGCCAAGCTCGACCCGAACCATAAAGACCTTGCCAATACGGTTGTCATCGGCAAGTCGGGTACGGGTAAGACCGTGTTGGAAATGATGCTGCTGGCGCAAACGCAGAAGTTCAGCCAGCCGGAAAAGGGCAAGGTGCTGTCGTGCGTTCTGTTCGACAAGGACTTGGGCGCCTCGGTGGGCGTGCGCGCGATGGGCGGCCGGTATTACCCGCTCAAGAACGGCGTGCCATCCGGGTTCAACCCGTTCCAGATGGAGCCGACGCCCAACAACCTGACTTTCCTTGAAGGCCTTATCCGTCAATTGGTGGCCCATGAAGGCCTGCCGATTACGCCGAGACAGGAACAGGAAATCAGCGCGGCAATTCGTGGTGTCATGGCGGCGCCGAAGCCGAAGCGCCGGATTGGCGCCGTGCTGGAATTCCTCGATCCGACTGACGAAAACGGCCTTTATATTCGTCTGTCGCGCTGGTGCCGTGGTGGCGCCTTGGCCTGGTTGTTCGACAACCCCGAGGACACGCTGAACCTGGACAACTGCACGATGGTTGGTTTCGACGTGACGGAATTCCTCGACAACGACGAAACCCGCACGCCGACAATCATGTACCTGTTCCATCGGATTGAAAGCCTGATCGACGGCCGCCGCATCCCGATCTTCATGGACGAGTTTTGGAAGCTGCTGAATGACCCGGCATTCCAAGACCTCGCACAAAACAAGCTGGTCACGATCCGTAAGCAAGACGGCTTCTTGGTGATGTTCACGCAGTCGCCGAAACAGGTTTTGAAGTCACCGATTGCATACGCAATCATCGGCCAAACGGCCACCAAGATTTTCCTGCCGAATCCCGAAGCCGATTACGACGACTACGTAAACGGCTTCAAGCTCACCCAGCGCGAGTTTGAAATTGTGAAGGAACTCGGCGAGAAATCGCGCCGCTTCCTGATTAAGCAAGGCCAAAACTCCGTTGTCGCGGAATTGAACCTGAGAGGGTTCGATGACGAGTTGGCCGTGCTTTCAGGCAACACGGCTACCTCGTTGCTGGCCGAAAAGTTGGTCAAGGAACTTGGCGACGATCCGGCCGTTTGGTTGCCTGAATTTCATCGCATTCGTAAAGGAGTATCAGCATGAAGCGTTTGAGGAAGTTTCTCGGCGCGTGCGCTCTGTTCGTCGGGTTGGCCGGCGGACAGGCAGCGCACGCGGGCATCCCGGTAATCGACGGGGCGCACATCGCCGAGTCCATCATGGAGCAGGTCGAAACTATCGCACAGTGGGCCGAGCAGTACGGCCAAATGGCGGAAACCATCGCCCAGCTCGAACAGCAGTACAACCAAGCTGTCACGACTTACAACAGCATCCAAGGCATCCGCAACATGGGAAGCCTGGTGAACAATCCGTTGCTGCGTAAGTACATGCCGGCTGAATACCAAACCGTTCTGCGGGATGGCTACAATGGCTACCAATCCATTGAAAATGCCGCGCGTGTCTTTGACATTAGCGGCACCAGCCTTCAAAGCGGCACGGCGGCGTTCAAGGCGTTCAAGACCATCAGCAAGCAGGCGTCGTCCAACCGCGCCCTGTATGAAGATGCGTACTCGAAGGCCTCCAACCGCTTTGACGATCTGCAAGTTTTGCTGGACAAGGTGAACAACGCGCCGGATGACAAGGACGTACAGGACTTGCAAGCGCGTATCGCAGCCGAATCCACGATTCTGCAAAACGAGCAGTTGAAGCTGAACATGGCCGCCAAGCTGGCAGACGCGCAACGCGAAATGCAGATGCAAGCTGCCGCCGAGCGCCGTATTGCTGCCACCCGTGGCACGCAGACGGTCGATTGGTAATTTAATCTAACCCCAGCCCCGAAGGGGGCTGGCTCTCAAGGAGCCGTCATGAAACGTTTTATCGCCCTCATTATTCCCGCCTTGCTGCTCGCCGCCTGCGGCGATGACGGCGTGCCGAAGGTGGAAGACCCCCACAACATCGTTGTGGATGGTCAGCCGATGACGCAAGCCGCGTTCATCGAAAAATACTGTGCCGGCAAAGCGGACAACGCTACGTGCATGACGGTACTCGCAGCCAAGCGCCAGGACTCGACGCGGGGCAAAGAAAAAGTGAAGTGGTAACAGGAGGCACACATGGCCAGTAGCTTCGATTTTTACGAAAAGCTCTTTACCAAGCTCAACACCGGCTTGTCGACCTACTGGTCTGACGTGGCATCCGACATTTCCGGCGCCATTGCACCAGTAGCCACAACGCTGGTTGCAATCTACGTGATGTTGTGGGGTTGGTCGATGATTCGCGGGGCGATTCAAGAGCCTGTCATTGACGGATTCACGCGGATAACGCGGATAACGCTGATTGTCGCAACGGCAATCGGCACCGGCTATTACAACTCGTTCTTGGCCGACATGCTGTGGAACTCGCCGGAAGCCCTTGGCAGCATCGTAGCGGGTGGGTCATCGAGTACCACCAACATGCAATTCCTTGACGACCTCATGAGCCAGTTCTATGACTTCGGCCAGGTCTATAACGATGCAGCAAACGCGGACACGGGCATTACGGGCATCCCCGATTTGAGCCTGTGGTTCACCGGGCTGGCAATTTGGGTGGCTGGCGTCCTGGTCACAGGCTACGCCGGTTTCCTGCTGGCGCTCGCCAAGATGGCGCTGGCAATCATCCTCGGCATCGGCCCTATCTTCATTCTGCTGACGATCTTCGAGCCGACCAAGCGATTCTTTGACGCATGGATCGGCCAGGCCTTGAATTACGTTTTCCTGGTACTGCTGACGGCCGGCGCTATCAAGCTGATTATGACGATCATCGAAAGCTACCTTGGCCCGGCGATGGGCGTAGCCGCAGCAGAGCCGACAATGGAAAAGGCGCTGCCGGCAATCGTCTTTAGCATCATCGGTATGCTGGTGATGGTGCAATTGCCGTCCATCGCCTCGGCGCTGGGTGGTGGCGTGAGTGTTGGCACGCTGGGCGCTGTTGGCTGGGCCTATGGCAAGGCCAAGGGCGGCATGGTGGCGATGCGGCCTACCAACCTGCGTCGCTCCATGAACAAGGCCAAGGCCGACTACCGTATTGCTCGCAATGCGGCCGGCTCGGTGGCCGGTGCGCCCTCGGCGCTATACCGGAAGATTACCGGCGCCAACCGGAACCGCGTCGCCCAAGGCTGACGCACTCCCCCCGAAGGGCGGTTTTTCGCGGACGCGAAAACCGCCCTTTTTCTTCGCCCAAACTCCGCAAAATGATATGTCTTGCACGCGCAAGATATGATATATTGCGGGTGTAACTTGACTATTCCGCGAGGGCTTTTTATGCGTTACACGATTGGAGTTTTGACAGTATGCCTCCTTGCCGGCTGCTCGGGTTCGCCACCGAAACCGCCGCTGCCGCAAGGCGATTACAGACCAGTGAATGCCCCGCCCATTGCCAAGAAAGCCCCGATTCAGCGGCCCGATTGGCAAGCGGGGCATTTCGATTTCATCTACGAGGGCGACATTACCGGCGCCCTCCCGGCGTTGAAGGAGCAAGCGCCGGAAATCAAGGTAATGCCGACTGTCGGCAAGGCAATCCCCGTTCCGGTTCGCGTAAGCCTTCGTGGGGCAACCCTCGAAACGGCTTTGCGTGCCATCGGCGAGCAAGGCGGCGAAGCGGCCGAACTCGTCTGGAACACAACCCGCAACCAGGGCAGCAATCAGGTCTTTATCCGGTTTCGCGCCCAATCTGAAAACGTAACGGAAGGAAGTCATGAGTAACGTACAGAAGAAGGAACTGGACGCCTACCTGGGCGAAGCCCGCACCTGGGAAACCAACCGGGTGAAGACCCTCGAAAAGTCCGAAAAGCGGGCTTGGTGGGTCGCCGGGGGGTTTGGCATTACCGCTGTCTCGGCGGTTATTGCAGTCGCCGCAATGGCGCCGTTGAAGACTGTCGAACCGTTCGTCATCCGCGTGGACAACTCCACCGGGATTGTCGACATCGTTGAGTCAATCAAGGATGGCAAGACCAACTATGACGAAGCGGTGAACAAATACTTCACGCAATGGTATGTCCGCTACCGCGAAGGCTACTCGAAGGAACTGGCCGAGGAGTATTACCGCAATGTCGCCCTCATGTCGGCCGGCCTGGAACAGCAGAAGTATTACGAATGGTTCCAGCCGAAAAACCCGCTGTCGCCGCTGAATGTCTTTGGCCCGTATGCCAAGGTGAAGATCGACATTAAGGGTACGTCGTTCATCAAGCCCAATGTCGCCCTGGTGCGCTACATCAAGCGCATCGAGCGCGGCAACGACAAGCCCCAGCTCACGCATTGGGCGGCAACGATCACGTTCCGTTACTCGGGCGCTCCGATGGCGGAAAAGGATCGCGCTATCAACCCGCTGGGCTTCCAAGTCATCGAGTACCGGAATGACCCGGACGCGGTAACGCCGGAAGCCGCCCAAGCTGCCCAAGCGGAAGCCACCCCGGCGCCGCAGGCCTCGCAGGTTACGGCCTTCGCGGTGCCGGATACCCCGGCCCCGGCCCCGGCCCCGCAACAAGCCCCGGCGCCCGTGGTTCCGGCGATTGTTCCCCAGCAGCAACGGTAAAGGAGGGCAGAAATCGTGAAACGAATTCTGGCTATTGCGCTCATGATTCCAGCCCTCGCGCTGGCTGAAATGACGCCAAACAAGGGCAAGCTCGATCCGCGCGTTCGCGTGGTCGACTATGACCCCATGAACGTGGTCAAGCTGGCGACGTTCTACGGGGTATCGACTCACGTTAAGTTCGGCGAAGGCGAAATGATCCGCGACGTTGCGGCCGGCGACGATCTGGCTTGGAAGATCATGCCGCGCGGCAACAACCTGTTTATCAAGCCGCAAGCCCAAAAAGCGGATACCAACCTGACGGTGGTAACGAATAAGCGCACGTATCAATTCGCGCTTGTGGTGCAACCCCGGCAGATCAAGGATGCAACGGCCTGGGCAGACCCGAATCTGATTTTCGCCCTGTCGTTCCGCTATCCCGACGAGGAAGCCGCCATGATGGCCGCCATGCGCCAGGATGCAGCCGTGAAAGGCCGCATGGCCGACATGAAGGCCAAGCTGACCGACGCCACCAAGGCCGGCCAAAACTTCGATTATTGGGTGTCCGGTTCGGAAGAAATCAGCCCGACCGGCGCCCGCGATGATGGCCGCTTCATCTATCTGACCTTCACCAACAACCGCGACATGCCGGCCGTCTATTCGGTCGATGCCGATGGCAACGAGGCATTGATTAACACCAATGTCATTGAAGGCAACACCATCGTTGTTCAGCGCCTTGTACCGCGCTTGATGCTGCGGAAGGGTTCGGCGGTGGCTTCGGTCGTCAATCGGTCGTTTGACCCGAACGGCGGCGTTGATAACGCCACCGGCACGATTGCGCCGAATGTAATTCGCGTTTTGAAGAAGGAGGCGAACAATGGAATGGATTAAGAAGCTGGGCGGCAAAAAGGCGAAGGTCAGCCGCCAGGAACCGGGCGACGATGGCTTGCCGGAAATGGAAGCCGCGCCTTCCACGATGGCCGATGCCGTCAAAGCCGCGCACAACAACCCCAAGGAATTTCGCGCCCGCGAAAATGCCGAGGTAGCCGCCGCCGAAAACGAAGGCCTGCCGTCAGTGAATCGCCGCAAGGGCGGCAACAAGCTGGTCACGCTGCTGGGGATTGTCTTCATTGTTGCGGTGGGCGCTACGTTGCTGGTCGCGGTCAATGGCAAGGGGCCGAAGAAGGAAAAGGGCGCTCCGAAAGCTGAAAAGATCGCCAACAACCTGCCGCCGCTGGTGATGCCGCCCGCGCCGGCCCCGGTCGCCGCGCCTGGTTCATCGCCGGCAATTCCGCTGGCCGGTAATAGCGGCGCTCCGAATCAAGCTGGCAACGGCAGCGTGCCGGCCGTGCAGCCCGGCCAGGCGCAGCCCATTGGTGTGAAGGGTGGCCCTGGTACTGGCCCCGGCAAGGCTCCCCTGGACTGGACTGACCGGAAGATGGTTGGCGCGCTCCTGGTGGGTTCGCAACAGAATGGTGCGGCAGGTGGCGGCCAACGCTATCAAGATGGTGGTGGCGCCCAATCGCCGGCCGCCATGAAGGCGCAGCAGGCGCAACTTGACCGGCTGGCACAGGTGCAGGCGAATTCGGGTGGTGGTGGCGGCGGCCCGCGCGGCTTCATGGGTGGTGGCGACGATGACGGCAACCTGGGCGTCAAACTGGAACCGACGATGACGCGCGGCGTTGCAGCGGCAATGCTCCCCGACCGGAATTTCGTCATTGCCAAGGGAACATCCCTTGATTGCGCCCTTGAAACCGCGCTGGATAGCAGCGTGCCGGGTATCACGACTTGCCGCCTGACCCGCGACGTGTATTCGGACAACGGCCAGGTTGTTTTGCTGGAACGCGGTTCGCAGCTTGTCGGCGAATACAAGGGCAAGCTCAAGCAAGGCCAGGTGCGCTTGTTCGTTCTCTGGACGCGAGCAAAGACCCCCAACGGCGTGATTGTGAATCTGAACTCGCCGGGTACGGACATGCTTGGTCGTAGTGGCCTGGAAGGGTTTGTCGATAACCACTTTTGGGAACGCTTCGGCGCGGCAATTCTCATGAGCCTGATTTCCGATTCGGTATCGGCCTCCATGAAGAACAGCGGCAGCGGCAACTACTACGCCGGCACCGCGAACAGCGGCAGCAAGGTTGTTGAAAAGATGCTGGAATCGACCGTTGGCATTCCGCCGACCATCGTTAAGAACCAAGGCGAGCATATTCAAGTCATGGTTGCCCGTGACCTGGACTTTTCCGGGGTGTATGCCCTGGCACCGGGGAGGTAAGCCGTGGGCGCCGTCGAACGTATGGAAACGTCACGCGATGGCAAAAGCCATGATCGCGCCGACGACATGCTGTGGGAGTTTCTAACTCCCCTGCGCCCTTTCCTGAAAGACTCCACGCTTAACGAAGTGTGCGTGAATCGCCCCGGCGAGGTCTGGACGGAAGGGCGCACCTGGGAACGCCATGACGTACCGGAAATGACGTTTGCCCATTGCCGGCAACTCGCCACGCTGATTGCCAGTTTCAACGACAAGGCAATCAGCAAGGAAAAGCCCGTGCTGTCGGCGGCGCTGCCGAAGGGCGAGCGGGTTCAAGTCATCATCCCCCCGGCCTGCGAACCGGATACGGTGTCAATCACGATCCGCAAGCCGTCGATGATCGACAAGACGCTTGATGAACTCGATGCCGAAGGCGCCTTTACCGAGTTTGCGGATGTGGCCGACGAGTTGTTGCCATTCGAGCATGACCTGTTGAAGCTCAAGCAGGAAAAACGGGTCAAGGAATTCCTTGACCTGGCGGTTCGCAAGCACCGCAACATCCTGATTGTCGGCAAGACAGGTTCGGGCAAAACCACGATCACGAAAAGCCTCATTCGCAGCATCCCCGCCGAGGAACGCCTTATCACCATCGAGGACGTTCATGAATTGTTCCTGAACCAGCACGAAAACAAGGTGCACCTGTTTTACGCGCGGGAAGACGAGGGCGGCGCCAAGGTCACGCCAAAGCAGGCCTTGGCATCGTGTCTGCGGATGAAGCCCGACCGCATCCTGTTGGCGGAACTTCGCGGCGACGAGGCTTGGGAATTCATCAAGTCGGTGAATACCGGCCACCCCGGTTCGATTTCCACGATGCACGCCAACGGCGCCTATGAATGCTTCGAGCAGTTGACGGCGCTGATTAAGGACAGTCGCACGGGCGCGCACCTGGATTCGGACTACATCAAGCACCGGCTGTTCACAACCATCGACGTGGTTCTGTTCTATCACCAGCGCAAGCTACGGGAAATCTACTATGACCCTGAACATAAGCGAAAACTCCTGGGCTAAGTTCGGTATCGGCGTTGCCTTGCTGCTGGCAACTATCGGTGTCTGGGCCTACCTGGCGGGCGGCATCTTCTTGATGGCGTTCAATCACAAGTTTGAAGAAGCTACCCCGCTGACGCTGTATCAGTATTGGTTCCACTTCGGGGCCGAAAAGCACGTCCAAAAGTGGCTTGGCATTTCAAGCGGCTTGTCGGCGGTGGCGGTGCTTTCGCCGCTGCTGTTCTTTTTCGCGCCCGCGAAACAGAGCCTTTTCGGTGACGCCCGATTTGCCACCAAAGGCGAAATCAAAAAGGCCGGCCTGCTGGGCATCAAAGGCATCATTGTTGGCCGCATGTTCGGGGTGTACTTGATGTTCGCCGGCCCGCAACACGCCATCATTTCGGCGCCCACGCGAAGCGGCAAGGGTGTTGGCATCGTTATTCCCAACCTGTTGAACTGGCCTGACAGCCTCGTTGTTCTGGACATTAAACAGGAGAATTGGGACATAACCAGCGGCTACCGGAAACGCTACGGCCAAGAGTGCTACCTGTTCAACCCGGCCGCCGCCGATTACCGCACGCATCGCTACAACCCGCTCGCGTACATCAGTGCAGACCCGAATTTCCGCATTGATGACGTGCAGAAGATCGCCAACATGCTGTTTCCCGACCAACCGGGAACCGATGTTATCTGGACGGCCACCCCGCGCGGCCTGTTCCTTGGCATCGTTCTTTACTTGGCAGAAACGCCGGGCAAGCTGGTTACGCTCGGCCAGGTGTTGCGCGAAACGCTTGCCGATGGGGATGGCTCGGAATACTTCGCCAAGATCATCAATGATCGGGCGACGGCCGGCAATCCGCTATCCGGCGCCTGCGTGCGAGCGTTGAATAGCTACATTTCCATTTCCTCGGAAAACACCCGTGCGGGCGTTATGACCTCCTTCCGGTCGCGCCTGGAACTGTGGATGAATCCGATTGTGGATGCAGCCACCAGCGCCAACGATTTCGATCTGCGCGATATTCGCAAGCGCCGCATGTCGATCTACCTGGGCGTGACTCCCGACAACCTGGAGCGCATGGCCCCGTTGCTCAACCTGTTTTTCCAACAGTTGATCGACTTGAATACGCGCGAGCTACCGGAGCAAAACCCGGCCATCAAGCATCCGTGTTTGCTCTTGATGGACGAGTTCACGGCCATCGGCAAGATTCCCATTCTGTCGAAGGGAATCAGCTACATCGCCGGTTATTGGCTGCGAATGATGCCAATCATTCAAAGCCCGGCGCAGTTGGTGGAAGTCTATGGGAAGGATGCCGCGCAAACTTTCCAGACTAACCACGCGCTGCAAATCGTCTATCCCCCGAAGGCCTCCGAAACACAGACGGCCAAGGACATTTCGGAATGGCTCGGCTATCAGACCGTCAAGGGCAAGTCGTTCTCGAAGGGCCGTGGCCTGTTCTCCAAGAAGTCGGAATCTGAAAGCACGTCAGACCAGCGCCGCGCCCTCATGCTGCCGCAGGAAATTACCGGCATGGGGCAGGGCAAGGAATTGGTCGTCATGGAAAACGTGCCGCCGATTCTGGCCCGCAAGGTCGCGTACTACAAAGACCCGGTGTTCATCGACCGCCTGAAAGAAGTGGCCCCCAGCCTGGCCGCGCTCGGTAAGAAGATGCCGGGCGAAAAGGACTTGAAGGATGCCGCCATGCGCGGCGAGCTGGGCGCCAAGGTGCCGTTGATTGACCTGGAAGCCCACAACCGCAGCGTCAGCGCCGCCGAGGCGCCCGTTACGGTCAAAGCCCCGGCGCCGGCAGGCAAACAGACGGTCACGGTCGAGCGCCCGATTACGGCCGACGACATTCCGCAGCTTGCCAAGATGACGCTGGCGAACTTCGCTATCGACTTCTCCGCTGTTCAACCCCCGGCGCCCGGCGACTTGGACGAAGCCGCGCTACTCGCTTATGCAGACAACCTTTGCCGCGAAGCCGGCATCAACGTGTGAGGTAAAACATGGACGCACAGAAAACCCGCTACGAATTCATTGATCCGACCAACGGCGACTATGGCACCGCCTACACGGCGAAGACCAAGGCCGAAATCATCGAGAAGGCCGAACAGGTGGGCGCCAGCCGATTCAATGAAATCGGCCCGGATGACACGAAGACCGCGCATGTGAAGGTCGATGGGGAATGGCAACTGGCAAGCGAGGTCGAGCGCAAGCAAAAGGCCGCCGCAGCCGTGGAAGCCCTGAGCCGTCAGATACAAAACGGGGTGCAGCATAACGAAGCCGTGGCCCGGCAGACCCCGGAAGAACGCGCCGAAGTTGCACAGGCAACCCGCGACTTCGGCGGCGACCCCGTGAAGGATGACGAACGCCGCGCAGCTATCGGCATCGAGGCCCGCAGCATCGCCTTCGCCAACGCCTCGGCTGACGCCAAGCATGACAAGCTGGCCGACTTGCCGGCCGGCGACATTGGCGCCCGCATGGCTGAACTGAGCCAGCCGGAACCGAACGTGTTGCCGGCCGACGTTTCCCGCCAGTGGGCCAAGCTGGACGCGCAAGAGTTCAGCAAGATTCAGGGCGAAGGTATTGAAAGCGATGTGCGCCGCGAAACGGCCGCCAACGCGATTGCCGCCAACATGGCGGCCAATGCCGAATACAAGGCCGCCCTGGTCGAAGCGGCGCCGGCAGTCGCCGCCGCTGCCAGCGAGGCCGAAGCGGAAACCAATCGTGGCATCGAGCGCAAGGCCACGGCGAAAGCAATGGAAGCCGAAGCAATGGCCGCCGTAGCCGGCCGCGATGCAGACGCCTTTGAAATCCCGCAACGCAGCTTCGAGCGGAACCCGACCGATGCCCAGGAAAAGACCCCGGCCCAAGCCCTGCAATCCATTCAGGATCGCGCCCTGGACATGCAGGCCGAAGGCTTGGATGTTGAAGACCTGGCGCCCGACATAGCCGCTCGCATGGCGCGCGAGGATCAGGCCGATTACGCCAAGCTGGACATGGCCGGGAAGGCTGCTGCTGCCTATACCATTGCCGACAACTTCCGTAACCGGGATTACAGCGCCGAGTTTGCCCGGCACGATCCCGACGCCGCGCAAAACGTGGTACGCGAAATGGCGCGGCAGGACGAAGCCGCCGCCAAGCTGACCACGATCCCGGATGCGGACATGGACGCCATGCTGGCCCAGCAAGAGGCCAAGGCCCGCACGCTCGATCCGGCACCGGCCGCTGACCCGTTCGCCGATCCGCAGCCCGCCCAGCCGGTCGCGGACAAGCAAATCGGCACGCCGATGGTATCCATGCCGGGCAACGTGATGGTGTACAACGATCAGCCGGGCATGGCCGGCGCGGAAATCCATACGCCTGACGGCCAGGTGATCGCGTTCGGCGGCAAGCCCGCGATTGAACAGTTTGCCGAAGAAAACAAGCTGGCCCCCGAGGACACGGCAAAGCTGCTCGCCCTTGACGCGATGGCCGACCAGCACCGCAACGGCAGCAAGGATGCCGATAAGGTCTTTGACGAGCTGGACAACAACGCCAAATGGGATGCCGCCGCGCTCGCTCGCATGGAAGAAGCCCGCCGCCGCGACTTCGCAGAAGTCCGCGAGTCAATGGGGCTGAACACCATCGAGCCGAACATTGAGCGCGAGAAGCAGCGCCTTGAAGGCGAGGCGGAAGCCGGCCGCCAGGCTTGGCTTGCTCAAGCCGCTGCCGAGAAGCAGCAGCCGGCCAAGAGCGCGCAGCAGGGGCAAGCCCCCGGTGGTAACGGTGTCGAGTCGGACGAGATTTTCACGGCCACGCAAGCCGATACCAAGGCCATTGTGCCGCCCGAAATCGAAAAGCAATACCTCCGTGTCGGCGACAAGTTCTATCACCCGAAAAACACGGAATTGGTTGCTTTCGAGGACAAGGGCAACAAGCTGGAAACGAAGTCGAACAGCGAAAACATCGCCGAGTCGATGGTGCGGATTGCCGAAGCGCGCGGCTGGGATGAAATCAAGGTTACGGGTTCCGAAACCTTCCGCCGCGAAGTGTGGCTAGAGGCCGCCGCGCGGGGTATGCACGTCAAGGGCTATACCCCCAGCGAGCAGGACAAGGCCGCACTGGCGAAGCGGGCAGGGGAGGCGGAAGTAAATCGCGTTGAGAAGGAAACCACGCCGTTTCGCGGGCGCGAAAACGAGAAAGCCGCGCCGGATTCGCCCAACAAGCAACGTGCCGAAGCATTCGCCAAGGAAGCCCCGGCCGAGGCCGTCAAGAAGCATCCCGAGCTGGCCGGCGCCGCCGCCGCAATGGCCGCAATAGACAAGAAGGCCGAAGCCGATGGGCTGAACCCCGCCCAGCGCGCCGTAGTAGCCGCCCGCGTCAAACAGAATGTCGTCAATGCCATCGAGCGCGGCGACATTCCCGAAGTGAAGGCACGGGAACAGGTTGAACAGAAACGCGAAGCATCCAATAGCCGGGAGTATGCACGATGAAAATGAAGTACCTTGCCGCCGCCCTTGTCGCCAGCGCCCTTGTTGGCGCCTGCGCCTACGTTCCGCCCAAGGAAGGGGAAACCCGGCGCGTCAGCCCGGATTTCAACGCTACCGGCACGGTTGAGGGCGTTCGCGCCTTCAACCAAGGGGCAACAACCATTGTCGAATTCGATAGCGAGCCGGCGTTTCTGTCGATCCGCGACGAAAACGGCGCCACAGTCGAATACGAACGAAGCGGCCGATTCGCCCGCCTTGACCGCCAATTGGACACGTTCACCGTGTGGGCCAATGGCCGGTCGATGACCTTTGCCGCCCCGGTGACAACCCGCGTTTTCAGCAGCCAACAAAAGGCCGCCGAGAAACCCCAAGCGGCACCGCCCGCGCCGGATTTCGCCGCAATGCGCGCGGATTACGAACTGTTGATGCTGCTCAAGCTGTCGCAGCAGCAGCTTGGTGAAGTCCGCAAGTTGCTGGAAAAGGCCAATGCCGACCCCAGCAACAGCGGCGCCATGTTGTTTGAGGCACAGAACCGCCTCGATGACATCGAGCGCCGGCTTGCCAAGTCGTCGGCCGTCCTGGTCAGCGTGAAATTCCCGACCGCAGGCACGAAGTTCAGCCCGGCGCCGGAAGTGGCAAAGGTTCTGATCGCCAACGCGAAGGCCGCCGACCGGGTAATGGTGCACGGCCATACCGATGCGAAGGTAGCCGGTCGAATGGATGCAAAGATCGCGGAAGGCCGCGCCGAGTCGGCCCGCAAGTTCCTGGTCGACAACGGAGTGCCGGCAAACAAGATCACGGTTCAATCGACGGCAGAGGGCGAATTCATCGCGCCCAATGTCACGAAGGAAGGCAGGGCGCTTAACCGCCGCGTCGACATTGAAATCGTGTCGGCCAGGCTCGCCGAATTGACCGGCCGCACGGCGAAGCTGGCGACGTTGAAGAAATGAGCGCCCGCGAAGCAGCCATCAAAGCCAGCAGCCCGGCCGTGCCGGCGCCGCTGGCGCTATCAACTGGCGCCGTCGAAGCGATTAAGTGGGTGGCCCTGGTGGCGATGGTGGTAGATCACACCAACAAGCATTTGTACGCGGGCGCCATCCCGTTCGCTTTCGAGCTGGGCCGCTTGGCGCTCCCGCTGTTCGCCTTCGCCCTTGCTTACAACTTGGCGCGGCCAGGGGTCATCGAGGGCGACGCCGGCAAGCGGGTAATTGGGCGCCTCGTCGTATTTGGCGCCGCCGCGACGCCGGCATATATGGCCCTCGGCAAGTTGTCGTGGGGCTGGTGGCCGTTGAACGTCATGGCCTTGTTCCTGGTTGCCGCTGTTGTGCTGCGCCTGGTCGAACAGGGCGGCACCGCACGCCGAGCAATGGCCGCCATTATCTTTCTGGCGGCCGGTAGCGTCGTTGAATTCTGGTGGTTCGGCCTTGGAGCCATCGGCGCCGCGTGGCGCTACTGCAAGGCGCCAACGTGGCAAAACGCCGCCCTCTTGGTGGCCGCCGTTGCCTCTCTCGGCCTGGTCAATGGCAATCAATGGGCGCTCGCAGCCCTGCCGGTTGCCGCTTTGCTCTCGCGCATCAACCTGACCATTCCCCGCCTCGGCCGATTCTTCTATTGGTTTTACCCGCTGCACCTCGCAGCCCTCTACCTGCTGACGCTGTAACGCCGGTTGGCGACAATTAGGAGCTGGCCAGGCCGGCGAGTTGTCGCCAATAGCGGGGGTTCGGGTGGTGTCAGAAGATCCACGATCGTTCGCCCTGGTTGTCACCATGCCAATGGTGACAATGGATCTTCGCCGGCGCCGAAGGCCTGTCACCAAGCCCCGATTGGTGACAGGCAAGGCCCGGATCGCGGCCGGCGCCGGCCGCACGCTGTCACCAAGCCCCTCGATGTTCAGTGAAGCCAGGCCATACCCTTTGCCGGGATACGGGGTGGCCGCTGCGCGGCCAGGGCTACCGCCCCGGCCCCTACCGGCAAACCCGGCCAGGCGGCCGGGCTGCGGGGCTGCATGGCCTTCTATGCAGCAGGCGAAGGCGCAAGCCTAGCCGGTCAGCAGAAAGGGGCTATGGCTCGATTCTGGCCCTTTGGTGGGCGCGTAGCGCATTCGGCCGGGTGGGGTATGATACGCGGCTAAATCAACCCCGAAAGACGCTCAAAATGGCATGGCAAGATACCCTAAAGCGCATAAGCATTACGGCAGTACCCGCCTTGCTGATTGCGATTGTCACGATCAGCATTATCGTGAAGCAGCCGCCCGACAATGATCCCGTGGTGCTGCCGGGGTCGCCGCTGGCCGCGTTCGCGGATATTTACCCCGTGCGCGCAGCCGAGGACGGCCATCTTTACCTGGACACAAAACGGTTTCGCCAGGCGGTCGATTATCTCTCGGAGAATCCCGAACCCAAGGCCATCGCCGATTTGATCTACCTGGGGCAAAGCAACAATGTAGCCCTGTTGCTTTCCGATGACGACAAGCGCGCTTACCAACGACTGATCGAGCGGCCCGATAACGCGAAGCTCTCCAACATCGAGGCCCAGCGCGATACCGTGTTTCAGGTCTATCGTGACGTGGTGAACGGCATCGGTCAGACATTCGCCGGCACAGGTGTTGAGATTGTCTTGCACGACACGCGCAACCCGCTAAAGTCGGTCGTTGCCTTGCAAAACCCGATTACCGGCCGCCGCCTCGGTGACACGAATACTAATTTCGGCTTGGAGTTGATCCGAAATTACAGCCTCATCAATAAGCCGTCATCTAGCTTCATCAGCTACGAGCTGAAGCTGAAAGACGGCCGAACCATCAAGTCATCCACGATCCCGCTCTATCACGGCACCTATGGCCTGGTCGGCTTTATCTGCCTCAACATTGATATTTCCAAGCTGAATGACCGCAACCCGGAAGCTGTTGCCGAATTCATCAGCAACTTCAAGGCGATCAACGAAAACCAGAAGGTCAAGGAAATGGTTGAAAGCGCCCGAACGAACGTAACCCATACCAACTAACCAACCCGGAGAACATCATGGCAAAGCAATTTCACCGCATCGACCTTAAAAAACCCCTCCTGATTATCACCACGGACAACGGCATGTTGGCGTGCGGCTACGTGAACCCGGCCACGGCTGACAAGACAGGCGAGGCCTGCGCCATCGTTACCGGCGTCAATGATTTTGAAGCGATGGAAACCGCCCTGGTTGTCGCCGTGTCTGCCGCCGCCGAAGCCCTTGGCGTCAAGGTAGGCGACACGGGCGCCGCCGCCCTTGAGAAAATGGGCTGATGCTCTACGCAAGCCTGTTCCTGGCCGCCGTCATTCTGGCGGTGGCTTCGTACAAAGCCATCAACGGCAATTGCTACGCCCGCGACTTTCTTTGGGTGTGGGCAATTGCGCTTTGCGTCCTGGTGCCGTTTATGAGCACCATCGGGCAGCAAATGTCGGCCCCGGCAATCGTCCTGGTGGCAACGACAACAATCCCTTACCTGCTGCGCCTTTTCAGCCGGCGCAGCCAGGCGCTCGAAGAAACACAGAGCGAGCTACGGCGAGTCCTCGCCGAGTCGGCCAAGCGCACCGATGATGAACGGCGCCGGATTGCACGCCGGCTGCACGACGACATTAACCCGCGCCTCGTCATCGCCAAGCTCGATCTGCAACACCTGGGCGAGATTGCGATTACCGACATTGAGGATGCGGAAGCCCGCGACAAGGCCCAAGAGCTAGTCAAGCGCACGCTCGACACGATGGGAACGATCTATCAGGAAATCCGCGAGGTCATCAAGAACACCCGGATTGAAATGATTGATTCGATTGGCTTGCTCGCCGCCCTTGAATCCTTGATCCAGCACTATCAAAGCGCAATGGAGCGCCCGGAAATCGTTTTTCAGACCAACCTGAAAACGGCGCCGAAGCTGCCCGAGGCAATGGCGACGAGTGTTTATCGGATGATCCAAGAAGCCCTGTTGAACGCTGTCAAACACGCGGACGCCTCGAAGATCGGCGTCAAGTTTGAGTGCGTCAAAGGTCAATTCCGGGTTGAAGTGTCCGACAACGGCAAAGGCATGTCGGGCAGGGCAGGGCAGGGGATTGGTCTAATCGACCTTCGAGAGCGGGCAAAGCTGCTGGGTGCTGAATTGAAAATATCCAGCACCCGAGGCAAAGGCACTACGGTAAGTTTCGCGTTTGCAGATCAAGGCCGGTCAGGCCAAACTTGATCGCCAGCTTGGTAAAGTCGGCCAGGGCGTCAATGCCGAGTTTGCGCTTGATGGCTTTGACGGTGGTTGCCACGGTCTTGTAAGACAAGTCCATACGCTCCGCGATTTCCGCCAGTGAGAAACCATCGGCCATCTGGACGAAGATTTCCAACTCTTTCGGTTCCAGCACGCGCGCCGGGCTTTGAGTCGTAATTGACGTTAGCGCAAGCTGCTGGGCGATTACAGGCGAGAAGAAGGTACGGCCCTCCTTTGCGGCCTGGATCGCGGCGACGAGGACGCTTGTATCCTCGTCCTTGCGTACAAACGCCAGCGCCCCAAGGTGGTAGCTGCGTTCCACAATCCACGGGTCGTCAAACTGCGAGAAAACGACAATGCGAGCCTTCGGATTTGCTCGCTTGATCGCTTCGCAGGCATCCAGCCCGGTTTGCCCAACGGCAACATCAAACCGAACGTCTATCACTAGAACGTCAGCGCCCGAAGCCGCGAAATTCTCTGACAGGCCATCGAGGACATACGCCACGTCGACAACGCGGACGCCGTAGCGTTGCAGGGCATGGCGGAAGCCCTCGACCATCAAGCGATGGTCATCCGCCAGGAAGACAGAAATATCCATTGCTTATCGGGCCGCCACGGCTGAGATTTCAACGGCCACGTCACGCGGCAGGCGGGAAACCTGAACGGTCGCGCGGGCCGGGGCGTTGGCGGGAAAGTACGAACCATATACGCCGTTCATGGCCGTGAAGTCCTTGAGGTCGCGGAGATAGACGGTCGTGCTAACGACATTCGCCATGCTCATGCCGTTAGCTGCGAGGATCGCGCCGATGTTATCCATGACACGGCGGGTTTGATCCTCTACCGTCACAGCGCGAACCTCGCCGCTGGCCGGGTCAAGGGGGATTTGCCCCGACACGAAAAACAGGTTGCCGGCCCGAATCCCTTGGGAGTAGGGGCCGATAGCGGCCGGGGCATCGGCGGTTGCAACAGGCCCACGGTCATTGATCGTTGAGCAGGCGGCCATAAGGGCGATAACAGGGAGCAGGGCGGCGAGTTTCATAGAGGCTTTCGAGGATTTTTGTTATGAAGACGGCAAGAATTATACGGCTGGCAAGTTTTTTTCGCGTCCGCGAAACAAACAAACGGCGAAATTTTACCGAAGTTTGTACCTATGACTTCCGAAATATGGAAAAGCGTTTTCCATGATGTTACTATCGCCCCGGCATAAACAACCCCGGAGGAATCATGGCAGCAGCGATGCGAAGCAGCAGCAGGCAACCCGACCACGGGTTGCAATCCGTCACCCTAGTTCGTCAAAGCAACGGCTGGGCCGCCAAGGGCGCAGGCGCCCAACTGGATAAGCAACAACCCCAAGGCATTGACGCCCTGCTGGCCTCGCTGGAACAGCGCGGCATCGTTCGGATGACCATCGAGCTTTAACGCTCAACATCACGGGGTTTGACAGAAGGCGCGGCAATGTCCGCGCTTTTTTGTTGCCCAGCATCCGGGGCTGGCACGCCGGCCGACTTCGCCATATCCGGCGCCCGCGTGAAACGCTCGGCCAGCTTCGCTTTGATTTCCTGCCGCTCGGTGGTCGGGGCCGGCATCGACGCAACGAAGTTGCGAATGTCGGCGGCCAGCGTCTTGTTTTCCACGCTTGGCGGCAACCGACCGGCTAACCGTTCTTCTGCTCCAAGAGTGCGAGTATCGCTAACTCTCGACCATCGCATTTCAGGATCGGCGTTTCCTTGCCATCCCATACGATCAGGTGCATTTGCCGACAAAAGCACTTTAGAAGCTCGCTTGTGGTGAACCACAGCGCAGCCGGACAGGTTTCGCACGCTGGGGAGGGTTCCGGGCGGTGCTTCGCGTCCAAGTGCTTTAGGGTTGGACTGATATAGGGCAACTCGGCGTTGGGTTGCTCGCTCTGCTCCTGGTGCGATTCGGTCATAGTCTGGTCGGACATTCTTTGCCTCCTGGTTGTTAAAGGTCAGACGGGTATTCGTGTTTTCCAAGGCCTCGGCAACGGACAGCCAGGCCTTGCGCTTCTTCTCGATGCTGGCCCGCGCATTCGCGGCCTGCGGATGTTCGGGCGCCGGGGTTCCCTTCGCCTCGGCCGCAAGTTCCTGGGCGGCCTCCTTGACCTTCGAGGCCTTGACCTTCGGCACGCGCGGCTTATGGGTTTTGTCGCCGGCCTCGATGTGCCGAACAACGCCCTTTTCGGCTTTCTGCAAAACCCCTCGGCTATGGCGGGGGGTCGCCTCGGCGTCAACGCCCTGCTCGCGCAACTGCTCCGCGAAGCCTTCGCGCCAGGCCTCCAAGATCGCGGGATTGGTGCGAAGCTGCGAACCATCAAACCCACGGCATTTAACGGTCAGATGACAATGCGGGTGTGGCTCGTCGGTGTGCAGGGCAAAGACGTATTCATGGTTGGCGCCAAAGGTGTTCTTGGCGAAGGCGCGCACCGCATTCTTGACCGATTCGGAATCGACGGTTTCCGGCATCGACAAGACCATGTGCATGGTGTCGCGGCGATTGGCAACGTTCTTCCCCTCGTCGCGTTCAAAGGTGGTCGCCCAATCCTTGAAGAAGTCGCCGATTTCCGCCTTGCCGCTCAAGACCTCGCCTTGGCTCGTTTCAAGCTCGACGTTGCCATTGCGGCTTATGTAGTCCAAGTGCGCTTTGACGTGGCCGGCCCCCTTGCCGTACCCCGTAACCTTCACCATGACCTCGGTAGCCCCTTGGGCAACCCGCTTGGCCTTGCCCAGCTTCCGCGTGCTGTTGTTCTTTCGCCTGACGCTGGACGATAGCGCCTCGCCTAGCTCGTCTTCAATGAGGCTCATTCAGCAACCCGCCACTTGTTGCGACTGATACGAATCAGCGCATCGAGCGCCGCCCGCTGTTCCTCGATGGCCGCGCCCAGCTCGGCCAGCTTTTCGAGTTTCACCCGCTCGGTTTCGTGAAACGCAGTATTCAACGCTCTGGCAATCTGGTTGATGTTGCGGCCGATGGCCGCCAACTGCCGGTCGCTCGCTTCAAGCGCCGTCAGTTCCGGCTTGAGCATCACAGGCACAGCGGTAAGGTGAGATTGCACAAGCGCGATAAGCCAGCGACGGAATGACAGGTCAACCTCGCGCGCTCGCTCTTTACCCCCCCGCAGCAGATAGCGGGGCAGGGTGATTCCTGTTTTCACAAGCTCAAGCTCGGCCGGTTCATCAGGCAACGGTATAGGCGCGTCGGTTTCATCGACGGCGCCAATAGCGTTCATCGCCAACTGTCGCAGCAACCGCGATTCGGTCATGCCGCGTTTCTTTGCCAGCGCCTTGAACCGCTTTTTGTAGTCGGGTTCGATCCGGGCTTGCAGTTCGCTTGTGAGGTTTGCCATCGCTTAGATTCCGAAAGATGGTGACAGCCAAGGTGCAGATCGCGGCCGGCGCCGGCCGCACGCTGTCACCAATCCGGCGATTTTCAATGAAGCCAGGTGAGGGCGCTTTGCAGGCTATCGAGGCCGCGGGCTAGGCGTTGCTCAAGTCCGCGAACCTCGGCAGCCAGGCGGTCGTACTCCACGGCCCGCCGCATTGCCGCCTTCGCCTCGTCAATCTTCTTCGGGTCGGCGCCAACATAGCGCCGCTCCCTCTCGCCGTTACGACTCGGGAAAATCAAGTAGAAGTATTTTCCCGCCCGCATGTGCGGCTTGGCGTAGATCAAGCCAGCAGCCTTTAGCTCCTGCATTTCACGGGTTTTCGCCGCCAGGATTTCTTTCTGGCTGGCGATGACGGCCGGCAGTTTGTCGGCCAGGGTTTCGAGTGCTTTGGTCGTCGCGGTCATCGGTGTTTTCCAACAGGAGGTAGAGAGGGGAGAGAGGGGGGCCGGTGGTACATGCGAAGCATTTGTACCACAAAACAGGGCGCTTGCGCGTATCCTGCCCTAGATTTCTCCCCCCTCTCTCCCCTCTACCTCCTGTGATGTTGCGTGGGTGTAGAACGATGTGGAATGACGCGCAAGCATGTAGCGGCAATGAAACATCGTGGTGGCCTGCTCGTGAAATGCTGTGCATTTCACGCAAGATGATATATATTGACGTGTCAATATATGTAATGGTGTTGAGCTATGGACGTGGATGAATTCGTGAAACGGGTTCCCCCGGCCGCAAGAACATCCGTGTTAGCCCCCTGGATCGAGGCGATAAAAACGCTTCGAGCTGGTGGGTACACGCTGGATCAGGTGTTGGATTTTCTGAGGCAAAACGAGGTTGTGATTTCGCGTTCGGGCCTGTCGGCGTACTTGCGCCGCCAGGTCGAAAAAACGGACGAGAAAGAGGCAAAGCCGAAACAACCGCGAGCAGCCCCAGCCCCGGCGCCAGCGCGCCGGCAACCTGCGGCCCCGGCACCTCCCGAAGATCGGGAGCCGGAAGCCACCCCGGCCGGGTCACACAACCCGGCCGACTTGAACAAGATCATCAGTGATAAACCAGACCTGGCGGCCCTCGCCAAACTTGCAAGCAACGGAAGGAAGAAAAAATGAAAGTCGTAGTGATGAACTTTTCCGGCAACGTGGGCAAAACCACAGTGGCCGGCCATCTCCTGAAACCGCGCATGGCCGAAGCGCCGATTTTCTCCATCGAGTCGATCAATTCGGGCGCCGATGCGGACGGCCTCGAAGTCGAAAAGATGAAGGGTAAGAAATTCGGCGAGCTGGTGGATGAAATCATGCCCCTGGATGAAGCCATCATCGACGTGGGCGCCTCCAACGTGGAAGACTTCTTGAAACTCATGCAGCAGTTCAACGGGTCGCATGAAGAATTCGATTACTTCATCATCCCGGCCGTGAAGGAAAAGAAGGTGCTGGCCGATACGGTCAACACCATTCGCGCCCTGCAAAAGATCGGCGTGGACAAGAAGCGGATTCGCCTTGTGTTCAACAAGGTCGAAGTCGACGACGAAGTTACCGCCGAATTCGGCCCGCTGTTCGGCCTCGCCGAAAGCGAAAAATCGTGCATCGTGCGGCCCGAAGCCACGATCTACGCGAACGAGGTTTTTGAACGCTTGAAGGCGGTCGGTAAGTCGCTCGGCGACATTACCGCCGACGAAACAGACTATCGCGCGAAGCTGCGCCAGGCCGCCGACGAAGACGAGAAAGACCATTGCATTAAGATGGTCGCGCTCAAGCGGCTTGCGGTCACGGCAAACAAGAACCTGGACGATGTTTTCCGCGTCCTGTTCAAGTAAGCCGGCAGCACCATGAACGCACGCACCGCCCGCGAAGCCCTTATCGCGGAAATGCTCGGCGACATTGACGGCCTCATGGCGCGCATTGAATCAATGCCCGCCATTGTGGCCGGTGCCGAAGAAAAGATCGCCGGAACGGTCGCCGCGCTCAACGAGGCCGGCGACAAGTACCGGCTGGCAGTAACGGCCTTCACCGAACAGGCAAAGGCCGAACTGTCAGAACACCTTGACCGGCAGCAAGCCAGGATCGCAGCCAATACGGTTGAGGAACAGACAGCGGCCATACAGGAGGCCGCCAGGCTGGCTTTCCGAAAGGAAGCCGGCAGCGAGGCCGCCGCGCTTGGCGCGGCGCTCGCAACGGCAACAAAGGAAATCCAGCAGGCCCGCAAAGCGCGGCTGCTGGATCAGTTGTTTGTCGCCCTGGTGTCGTCGGGGATTACGGCGGCCGTGGTCGCCGCCCTGGTGCATTTTCGCTGACGCGCTGCGCTTGTCGCCTCCCTGATTGGCGCCGCGAAGCGGCACCAATCAGGGAGGTTTCAGGAAGTCACGCCAAGCCGGCGCAGTACGGCATTACAACGCTTGCAACCCACGGGCTGCGCGGCAATGGACGTGCCGCCGTACTCGGTCGGCACCACGCCGCAAAGCGCCCTTGTGGATTCGCTCGGCACCGCATGGGTGATGCAACCATCGTCCTTCCGGCTGTATCGCAGCCAGGCCACCCAATATTCGCCCTTGTCGGTAGAAATTGCCATTTTCGCGCCCGCGAAAGTTTTACCGTTCGGCCGCGACTTCGCGGCGAACTTCGCGGGTTTCCCGTACCTTCACATCGGGAATCTGGCCGCGCTCGATGCTGGCCGCAAGGTTCTGTTGGGCCTTCGCCATGATAACCGCCTGCTGCTGCGGGTTCATGCCGCTGGCCTCGGCTTGCTTCGATACGGCCGCCATAGCGCCATAGGCGCCGGCCAACTCGGGATGCTTCTGGATGGCTTCGCCAGGCGGAAGCCGGCGAAACGCATCCGCCCGCGACACGTTGGCCGGGTCAAGCTCGTTAGAGCGCGCCCGGTCAATCGTGTTGGCCTGGGCGGCATAGCGGGCTTCGACTTCGCGCGTGACTTCTTGACGAAGGCGGGGAGTGTTGGCCTTCTCGAAGGCCGAAAACTCCGCGTTGGCGGTCTTCTTCTCGCCAAGATCGAAGGCCGCGCCCTGGAACCGCTGATATAGCGAATCGCCCTGCTGTCGGTCGATTGCCTTTCGGTCAACGGCCGATTCAATGGCCGATTTGACGTGCAGCATGTGGGCGGTCAGCTTTTCGCGGGTGTCGGCCGCCCTGCCCTCGATCCGCTCCATGTAGTTACCGCTGGGGCCAATGGCATTGACCTTGCCCCGGCCGGCGTAGCTCTCGACGTTGGCTTGGCTGACAAGGATTTGAGCCTTGGAAACCAAGGCCGACATATCCTTGGTGCCGTTGAATCCGCGCGGCAGGTCATAGGAAGCCACTCGACCGGAGAGGACGGCGGCAACATCGCCGGCCCGCTCGCCGTAGGCCTGTTGCATCGCCGCCCTGCCCTCCTGGGCGTCGCGGTGATTGATCGCCGAAGGATCACGCACGGCCGTAGCGGAACGCTCGGCCATGATCGCCGCCGCTGCCGCCTTGCGGCTGTCGGGTGCGGACATGCCGGCTTGAGCATCGAGCGCCCGGCCGTAGGCCCGGCCGTAGCTCATGTGCACAAGCGCCTCGGCGTCGCGTTGTTTTTGCCCGGCCTCCATCAGACGGCCCCCGCCGCTATCCAGTCAGACGCAACGCGCGAAAGCTCGGCTTGCCGGGCGCGCGCCTCGGCCGTGGCGACAAGCCCGGCCCGCGCCGCCTCGGCAACGTCGTAGTTGCCGGTGTCGTGCGCCCACTTCGCAGCCCTGTTGAGCGTCAGCGGGTCGCCACCGGCCGGGGTGTCGCACAAGGCCAGAAGCAGATTGCTAAACGCCTCGTAACCCTCAACGTCGCCGCCCAAAAGCATGTCGGTAGCGATTGCCCGGCAATCGCCCCATTGCTCGGGCGCCAGTACATCGAGAATAGCAAGCGGCGTCGGCGGGTTGTCGTGGTCGACGTAGTCGACAAACTCCGTTCCGCTGTCACAGACAAGCGCCAGGCGCCGGCCGCCCGTAGTCGGGTCATCGAGGGTGATAAAGGCGCCAGCCGGGAAGGCCGTCACGCGCAAGGTCGATTCGTCCATCATGGTTCTCCATTCAGAGGGTTTGCATCATGTCTTGAGGCGCGATTGCCATCAAAACGAGGTCGTAAAGCCAGCCGACGACGAAGGCGGCCAGGCTGGTAAAGCCGAAGCCCCAAACCATCGAGGTTTTATCGGGGAAGGCATAGAGCGCGAACAGCCAGGCCAAGAGCATCGGCACCGACACAAGGCCGCAAAGGAACTGCACCGGCAGGCGCAGCCAGTACATGACGAGGAAGACCGGCACGCGGACGAAGCGAAGAACCCAAGCCGCCGCGCCGCGCACCTTGGCGCCGCTGGGCAGGGCGCGCTTGACCGCATCAGCGGACAAATTGACCGGCAGCGCCTTGGCGCCAGGCCTCGGAAATTTCAGCAGATCACCCATGACTATCCCCTTCCCTTTTCGGCAGGATCAGACGTTCAACACTTGCGAGGCACGCTTGCGCGTCGCAGTACCAAAACCGGCCCGTTGCGGTTAGCGTCGGGTGCATCCGGTCGATTTCTTCATTGATCGCATTCCGAAGGGAATGCGCGGTTTCTTCCCACTCGCCGGCCAGCGCCGCCCGGCACGCGATTTTCATTCGCGTAACCTGGTCATCAGGCGCCGAAAGCAGCAGATCGGCAACGGTTGGAACATTCAGCAGGCGAGCGGTGGATTGCATTTCAAACTCCTTAATCTTTATGACTTTATCTTAGGCTCGGCCCGCTTGTTTGTCAAGGTTTTTTCCTTGTCAAACGTGTAACAGATTGTCATCGCGCTAAGTCAATATATACCATATTGCAGGGGCGAAAAGATCGCCCTCCCCTGCTCTACGCGAAAAGCGCCAATTGCTCGGCAGTTGGCAAACGGTTGATGATGATCGGGTTGCGAATATCCAGCATTTCGGGTGCCGGGGTGGCTTCCGGCTTCGCCTCGGCCGCCTGGTGCTGTTGGCACCGCCGCGCCAGCTTGGAACCCCAAAACCCAAGGATGTGCGCCGGGGTTTTCCAATGCTCCCATTCCTCAACGGTGAGGGAATTCCCATGCACCACAACGGCCGGAATGTGCAGCAGCGAAAATTGAATGTAAGCCATGTGCACCGCCGTCGCGTCGACATCCTGGGCGGTAACGTGCATCGCGGTTTGGTAGTTAACGCCCTGGTCGTGGATCGCATGAGCGCACGCGATAACCATAGCCCCAGCCCCGGCCGCAGGCTCGTTGATCGTGATGAATCCCTGTTGCTCAACCTGGGCGCCAATGTCGCCAACGGTCATTTTTGCCATCATCAGCGAAACATCGTAAGGCGTGAAGAATTGCCCCTTCCATTGGTTGCCAAGATCGAGCGCCATAAACAGTTGCCCCAGCACGTCAGAAAACCCGCATTCCAGCGAATTGACCACGGCCGCCAACATGGCCGGGAAGCGCCCCACTTCCTCGGCCGTGTAACGCTTCACGATTTCCAGATAACGCGCCTCGCGGCGGTCGTATTGCGCCAGGTCGACGGCGTTGCTGAGTGACAGGGCGCCCAGCTCGCAGAAGTCGCGGAAAACTTCATGCGGCCGATGCCGGTAGGCATTGGCTTGGAGCAGCTTTACAAACTCCTTCTGAAAAGGATCGAGGCGGGAAGTATCGGCGGCCATTGCTCAAGCCTCCAACGATTCGACCGGCACCGCCGACATGCCGGAACCACAGGCGCGGCTATAACCATCGTCGTGCGTCACGAAGACGCCGGCAGCGGTCTTGCTCGATGCAACGGCCAGGCGGTCGGAATGCTTGTAGAGGGTGGCGCTTACTTCCGATTGCACGCTCTCATTGCCCCATTGATGCAGGCCCGGAAGTTGAACGCTCAACAGGTCGCCATTGCGATATTGCTCAACAGTCGGCTTTTGAATACCAGCCTCGGCGAAGTTACCAGCGAAGCGGGAAAACACCCGGTCAATCGCGCGCAGCACCATTGCATCGGTATAGCTGCGAGTGCAATGGATGAAATCAGCCCCGAAGCTGACGCGCTCACCGTTGAGCATGTGATAAACGGAACCCTTGTAGTCAATGGAGCCGTCGAAGTAAGCGCCCTGGAAGCGATTAGCGATGGCCTCAACCTGGGCATTGTTCGGGCCGTCCGTCCACGTAATGGTCATCGAGGCGCCGCCGCTGTAAGTCTTGGCGCGAACGCCGAATTTAACGCCAGGAAAAGCCTCTTTCAGTGCAGCGCGAACCAGCTTGGCAGTTTCGGCACAGGTCAGATATTTGGTCGACATGGTTTTTCTCCTGATCGTTGATTACTTGGTTTGGCCGTTGAAACTTGCCTGTTGGCGAGCCTTGGAGGGTGCGGGAGGAAAGCCCGCGTTGTTGGTGGTGCCGAAGGTTTGGGTGGTCTGCTTGTTCATGGGTCTAGCCTTCCTTTCGTTGTGTTGCTCTTGCCCGATGG
>Ga0209571_1000598_pt1 | contig 32482 bp, 30 predicted proteins | sample EBPBio102011_DNA_FD_185866 | JGI IMG/M metagenome (GOLD analysis project Ga0209571, IMG submission 185866) | Wastewater treatment Type I Accumulibacter community from EBPR Bioreactor in Madison, WI, USA - Reactor 1_1/10/2011_ DNA (SPAdes)... | ecosystem: Engineered > Bioreactor > EBPR >... | reverse complement strand
GGAACTGCCCGCCGCAGGCCCGCGCTTCGCGGTGGCGCTGGCCTAGGCACGGTCCGGCAAGGGCGCTTGGCGCGGAAAGCCCGTGTCAAAGCCCGCCGCGCGAAGTGTTCTCGCGCAAGACGCCGGGAAGACGCAAGGAACACGCTGGGAAGACGCCTTGCACCGGCTGAAAGGGCTCAGATCAGAAGGCTGGCCGCTGTTCAGTGATCGTCATGGGCATGGGCGCGGTCGATCTCGAAGCGGCGGTCGCAATAGCCGCATTCGACCCAACCCGTGTCTTCCGGGATCGCCAGCCAGACGCGCGGATGGCCAAGCGCCCCTTCGCCGCCGTCACAGGCGACTTTCCAGGTGGTCACGGTCTTGGTCTCGGGGGCGGAAATCGTCATTCTCTGGCCTGCGCTGGCTGGGTTTGCCGCATCATAGCGGCAGGGCAGGGGGCGCAGCAAGGCCGGGTCGCCGCAAAAGCCGCGCAACCGGGCGCGCTTGGACCCAGCCCGCCGCGTCACAGCTCTGCGAGGCGGCGGGGCCTCCGGTTTTCCGCGCTGGCCCTCGCCCCGCAGTTGCGGCATGATCGCGCCATTCTGGCCCCTTGCTCCGGCGGCGGGCCGCCTTCCTTTCCGGCCCCAAGGCCCAGGCTGCGGGGACCATCTGGCCAGTCGGATTTTTCAATGCTGTCGCGCCTGATCCGCCCGTTCTTCCTGTTCCTCGGCCTCGCCCTTCTGGCGCTGCCCGCAGCCCCGGCGCGGGCCGAAAAGCTGGCCCTGGTCATCGGCATGGCCGCCTATGAGCACATCGTCACGCTGGACAACACGATCAACGATGCGCGCGGCGTGGGGCGGGTCTTGCAGGATTCGGGCTTCACCGTCACCTTGTCGCTGAATGCTCCCAAGGCGGAACTGACGGAAACCCTTGCGGATTTCGCCTTCCAGGCCGAGACGGCGGATCTGGCGCTGATCTATTTCGCAGGCCACGGCGTCGAGGTGCAGGGCCAGAATTTCCTGATCCCGGTCGATGCCGACGTCAAAAGCAATCTCGAGGTGCAGGCCGCCTCGCTGTCGCTGGCCGATTTCGAGGCGGCGGTGGGCCATGCCCGCAAGATGGGCATCGTCCTTTTGGACAGCTGCCGCGACAATCCCTTTGCCGACAATATCGCGCTGGACGAAAAAGCCTCGGACGGTCGCACCGGCAATACCCGCAGCGCCTCGGGCTCTGCCGGGCTGGCGCCGACCGATCCCGATCGCGGCACTCTGGTCTTCTATGCCGCCGAACACGGGCTTGCGGCCCTGGACGGCGTGGATGGCCACAGCCCCTTCGCTCGCGCCCTGATCGACAATCTGGGCCAGCCGGGGCTTGAGGTCGGCACCATGGTGCGCCAGGTCCGCGACGAGGTGATGCGGGCCACCGGCAATCTGCAGCAGCCCTATTCCTACGGGTCATTGCCCGGAACGCCCTTCTATGTCGCGGGCCCGCGCAATGGCGAGGCCGATGTCGGCACGGCCGAGGACCGCCAGCAGGGCTGGGCCGCGCTGGGCGCCGATCAGGAGGCGCTGTTGCAGGCTCAGGCCGAAAAGGGCGACACCCGCTCGATCCTGGGCCTGGGCTACATCAAGCTGAACAAGGCCGATCCCGCCTTTGATCCCGTGGCCGCCCGCGACTGGTTCGAGCGCGCGGCCAAGGTCGGGTCGCCCGAAGCGCAATTCGAACTTGCCCGGCTGCTGGAACAGGGCATCGGCGGCCCGCCCGACCCGCAGCGCGCGCTGGACCTGTATCGGATGTCAGCCGAACAGGGCTATGGCAATGCCTTGAATGAATTGGGGTTCATCCATTTCCAGGGCATGTACGGCCTGCCCTCGGACCCGGCGACCGGCATCCATTACTTTACCCAGGCCGCCGCCGCCCGCGACCCAGAGGCGCAGTATAACCTCGCCGCGCTGATTGACGATGGCATGGTGCCGGGCCGCGGGCCCGAGGATTCGGCCAGGCTGCTTTATGAGGCGCTGCGCTCGGGCAATGCGCGGGTTCTGTCGGTGGCGCCCCTGATGAAAGAGCAGTTTGAACCGGCCACGCGCGAGGCCCTGCAGCGCATCCTGCGCGACAAGGGCTTTTACGACGGCAAGATCGACGGCGATATCGGCCCCGGCACGGCGGCGGCGATGGGCCGGGCCTTTGGCCTCAAGGACGCCTGACGCCCCGTTGCACAGCCCCTGTGCGACCGCCGCTGCACAAGCCGGAAATCTTCGCTGACGCCGCGTCAGGCGATAGACAAGCAGGGGTTGCAGGGCCATCATCGCGCCATTGATGGCAAGGATGATTACGATGACCGAACGCGCGATTCTGGCGGCGCTTGTCGGGCTGGCCCCGGCGCTTGCGGCGTTTGCGGTGCCGGCCGTGGCCGAGACCAGCGATATCTACCTGACCATGACCGGCATCAAAAGCGCCACCACCGCGCCCGGCGGGCTGGCCTTTGTCTCGGGGGCCTGGTCGTCTGACCGGGTGAATGTCTCGGGCGGCAGCGGGTTGATCGACCGCACCGATGGCTCGATGAGTCTGGGCGCCGGCTTCGGCAGCGCCGAAACCGGGATCGGCTTTCAGGTCACCGCGAACATCACCTCGCTCTACGACGATTTCGGCGATTCCGGCTATCTGTCGTTCAAGGCCTCGCGCCGGGTCACGCCCGAAGGGCAGGTGCCGGTCTATCTGGGTGTCAGCGCCGACAATCTGGTGCCCTGGGGCGACAGTTCTCAGAATGACGAAAGCCTCGATCTGATCGTCAGCGTCTTTCCGACCATCCAGACCGCAAGTGGGCCGAAGCCCCTGATGATCACGCTGGGGGCGGGCACGAATATCCGCAATTACGGCCAGGATCCGGGCGGATATTTCGGCATCGGCATGGGCCTGACCGAACATCTTGCCGTCTCGGCGGCCTGGACCGGCGACGAGGTGGCGCTCGGCACCGGCTTCCGTCTTGATGGCCTGCCCAACATGCATTTCACCGCCTCGCTGGACGATGCCTTCGACCAGAACGATGCGCGCCGGGTGACCTTGCAAGCCACCTGGGTCACCGACAAGCTGTTCGGAGGGAAATTCTGATGGCGCGCCAAACGCTTCTTCGTGCGCCGCGCGCGCTGACCCTGACCGCCGCCCTTGCCACAGCACTTTGGCCGCTGCCAGTGATGCAGGTTTTCGCAGGCGAGGGGCCGGTCACCCCCGGCCCGGTCTTCCCGCCCAAGATCACCGTTGATACCGGCCCGGTCTTCGTGCCGCGCGCCATTGGCACCATCCCGGAAGACGAGCTGACGCCCGAAGCCGCCCGGATCGTCAATTCCATCAATATCGGGCGCGACTACTGCGGCTGGCTTGAGCAGAAGGAATATGTGATCGACTGCCTGAGCGACGAGCTGAACCGGGCGGCAGATGCGATCCCGCAGGGCAGCAAATACGCTCCGGCCCGCGCCGCGCTGAAAAAGGCCTCGGCCGACCTGTCCAGGCTGGTCGCTGCAAACGAATCCGCCACCCTGCGCCCCGGCATCGCCCATACCACCCGCTCGGGCGAAGAGCGCCGCTCGACCCGGCCGCTGCGCGCGGTCGAGACGGCGAAGCTCGAGGAAGTGTCGGCCGCCGCCATCGGCATCATTCAGGAAACCGGCACGATCCTGCTGCGCTCGGCCAGCAATTCGGACGAGGCGGCTAATTTCACCGCGATCTCGGCGGCGGTGAATTCGAACACCGTGCTTCTGCGGTCGCTTTAAGGCGTCAGCCCATCGGCTGGCTGCGCCCCTTCAGCGCGGCCAGCCAACCCAGACCCTGCGCCGTGCCGCGCGCGGGCCGGTATTCGGCGGCGATCCAGACGTTTTCCATCCCATCCACCGCGTCGCACAGGGCGGGCAAGGAAAAGCCGCCGCCGCCCGGCTCGTTCCGGGCGGGGAAGCCTGCAATCTGCACATGGCTGATCTGGTTGCGATAACGGTTCCAGACCGCGCTCGGGTCGCCATGCAGCCGCGCGGCGTGCCAGAGGTCGAATTGCAGCCCGATCCGGTCACAGCCGATATCGGTGACGATCCGCGCCGCCTGGTCGTAATCGTTCAGGAAATAGCCCGGCATGTCCTCGGGGTTCAAAGGCTCGATGCACAGGCGCAGATCGGGGGCCTGCGCCGCCGCCCAGGCCAGGTTCTCGGCATAGACCGCTTCGGCCTGCGGCCCCTTGGCCACGCCGGCCATGACGTGTACCTGCGCGCCGCCCAGCCGTGTGGCGTAATCCGCCGCGCGCAGGAACCCGTCGCGGAAGGTGGTCTCGTCGCCCGGCCGCGCCGCAAAGCCCCGGTCGCCCGAGATCCAGTCGCCCGGCGGCGTGTTGATCAGGACCAGGGGCAGCCCCGCCAGCGCCTTTTCCCATTCGGCCACCGGCAGGTCATAGGGAAACAGCACCTCGACGCCGTCAAACCCGGCGCGGGCGGCATAGGCCGCGCGTTCTTGCATCGGCACTTCGGTGAACAGAAGCGTCAGGTTGGCGGCGAAACGGGGCATCGGGAAAGGGTCAGGGCAATTCCGCTGAGGGGATGACGGGAAAGAACTCCCCCGAAGACCAGAGGCCGAACCAGCTAGCGCCCTCATGGGGTTCGTGGCAACCCAATTCGACCAGACGGTAAAAGGATTTGCGGTCGATCAGCGCCCAGAGATTGCTTCTGATCAGGATGTAGGGCGAAGGCTCGCCGTCTTCCGACCGCTCGACCCGGATCGGATGGTCGCGGCCCGCCATGGCCTCGTCCTCGGTCCTGGTCACGAAAGTCAGGCGCTGGTCGCGGCCCGCGCCTTCGGCGGTGAAATCCACCGCAACAAGCGGCGCGTCATCGACCTTGATCCCCACTTTCTCGACCGGGGTGACCAGGAAATAGGCATCGCCCTCGCGTTTCAGGATCGAAGAGAACAGCTTGACCAGGGGCGCCCGACCGATGGGCGTACCCAGATACCACCAGGTCCCGTCGCGGGCGATGCGCATGTCAAGGTCGCCGCAGAACGGCGGGTTCCACAGATGCACGGGCGGCAGGCCCTTCTTTCCGGCCGCTTTCGCGGCGGCGGCAAGCGTATCGGCATTGGGTGCGGTCATGCGTCCTCTCTTGGCCCTGCCATATAGGGGCGGCAAGGGCCGGGGCCAAGGAAAATGCGGGCGGGGCGGCACAGCGGCGGCCATCGGCTGCTGTTCGACGGGGTCGCGAAGACTGCCGTGGCGCGTGGCGGAACACAGGCCGTCGCGATTGTTTCACGATCATTTGTGTCAAGGCGGCTTTTGCCATTTGTGCCCGGACGCGTGTTTCGTTCTAATGGCCGCGACCCGGGACGCTGGAAGGAAGTTCGACATGGCCGCTGACGACGCGCTGGTGCAGGAAATCGAAGCGCTTGGCGGGAAATTGGCCGAGGCCAAGGCCAGCATCAACCGCCGCTTCATCGGCCAGGAAAAGGTGGTCGACCTTGTCCTTGCCTCGATGCTCTGCGGCGGCCACGCGCTGCTGGTCGGCCTGCCGGGCCTGGGCAAGACCCGTCTTGTCGACACGCTGGGCACGGTGATGGGTCTGAACGCCAATCGCGTCCAGTTCACCCCTGATCTGATGCCCGCCGACATCCTGGGGTCCGAAGTGCTCGAGACCGCCGCCGATGGCAGCCGCGCCTTTCGTTTCCTGGAAGGGCCGGTGTTCTGCCAGTTGCTGATGGCCGATGAAATCAACCGCGCCAGCCCGCGGACGCAATCGGCGCTTTTGCAGGCCATGCAGGAGAAAGAGGTTACCATCGCGGGCCAGCATCGCCCGCTGGGCCGGCCCTTCCATGTTCTGGCCACCCAGAACCCGATCGAGCAGGAGGGCACCTATCCGTTGCCCGAAGCCCAGCTTGACCGTTTTCTCGTGCAGGCCGATGTCGATTACCCGACCCGCGCGGTCGAGCGTGACATCCTGCTGGCCACCACCGGCGCGGAAGAGGCGACCAGCCATCAGGTCTTCACCGCCGAGGCGCTGATCGCGGCGCAGGGCGTGGTGCGGCGGATGCCGGTCGGCGAAAAGGTGGTGGACGCCATCCTCGATCTCGTGCGCGCCTGCCGCCCTGGCGAGGCCGAGGGCCGCGATCTGGCGGACAGCCTGGCCTGGGGGCCGGGGCCGCGCGCGGCGCAGGCCCTGATGCTGACCGTGCGCGCCCGCGCGCTGTTGCAGGGTCGCCTTGTGCCTTCGGTCGAGGATGTGGCCGCGCTGGCCCCGGCCTGCCTGACCCATCGGATGGCGCTGTCCTTCGCCGCCCGCGCGCGGGGCGAGACGCTGTCGGGCATCATCGCCCGGGTCTCCTCGCGCACCCTTGGCCTTGAGGTCGCCGCGTGAGCCTTGAACTTCAGGCGCGTGCCGAGGCGCTGGGGCAGACGCTGCCCCCGCTTCTGGCCGAGGCCGAAATGCTGGCCGCGACCGTGATGCTGGGCGAACATGGCCGGCGCCGGGCGGGGCTGGGCGATGAATTCTGGCAATACCGCCCCGCGCATCAGGGCGATTCCGCCCGGATGATCGATTGGCGCCGTTCGGCCCGGTCGGATGCGCATTTCGTGCGCGAGCGCGAATGGCAGGCGGCGCAATCGGTGACGCTCTGGGTCGATCCGTCGCGTTCGATGCAATTTGCCAGCACCAAAATGCCGACGAAATCCGACCGTGCCCGGCTGATCGCGCTGGCGCTGGCGGTGCTTCTGTTGCGTGGCGGCGAAAGGGTGGGGCTGGCCGGGCTGGCCCTGCCGCGTTCGGGTCGCAGCCAGATCGTCCGGCTGGCCGCGCGGCTGGCGGGCGAGGTTGATGCCGCCGAATATGGCGCGCCTCTGGCCGAAGGCATGGTCAGCCATGGCCGCGCGGTTTTTGTTTCGGATTTTCTGGGCGATCTGGCGGGGGTGGAAACCGCACTGGCCCGCGCCAGCGACCGGGGCGTGCGTGGCGCATTGTTGCAGGTGCTGGACCCAGCGGAAGAGGAGTTTCCCTTCGACGGCCGCACGATCTTTGAATCCATGGGCGGCACGCTGCGGCATGAGACGCAGAAGGCCGGCGAATTGCGCGACCGCTATCTGGCGCGTCTTGCCGAACGCAAGGACCGGCTGGCCACGCTGGCCCGCGCCGTGGGCTGGCATTACAGCACCCATCACACCGCCAGCCCGGCGCAGGTGCCGCTTCTGTGGCTGTATCAGGCGCTGGAGCGCGGCCGCTGATGTTCACGCTTGGCCCCTTGGGCTTTCTGTCGCCCTGGCTTCTCTGGGGCCTGATCGCCCTGCCGGTCCTGTGGATCCTGCTGCGCGCCGTGCCGCCCGCGCCGATCCGCCGCCGCTTTCCCGGCGTGGCGCTGCTCTTGGGCCTGCGCGATGACGATGCCGAAACCGACAAGACGCCCTGGTGGCTTTTGCTGCTGCGGATGCTGGCCGTTGCGGCGGTGATCATCGGCTTTGCCGGGCCGATCCTGAACCCGGAACAGAAACCGGCAGGGTCCGGCCCGCTTCTGGTGGTGCTGGATGGCGGCTGGGCCGATGCGCGCGACTGGGCGCGGCGGGTCGAACGGGCGGGGACGATCCTGCAAGAGGCCGGGCGCGACGGGCGTACGGTTGCGGTGATCCGGCTGACCGACACGCCGCAGGAGGTGGAGTTCCAGACCGCCGATGCCTGGGCGGGACGGGTGGCGGCGATGCAGCCGCAGCCCTGGGCGCCGCGCCATCTGGAAGATTGGGCCGAGAAACTGCCCGCCGAGAGCTTCGACACGGTCTGGCTGTCGGATGGGCTGGTGCATGACGGGCGCGAGGCGCTGGCCGCCGTGTTCCAGGACAAGGGCGCCTTGTCGGTGATCGAAAGCCCGCGGCCCCTGCTGGCGCTGCGACCGGCCGGGTTCAAGGACGGCAAGGTCGTGGTCCGGGCCAGCCGCCTGCCGGCGGGCGACCCGGTCGAGGTCGAGGTCGTGGGCCGTGGCCCCGACCCGGCGGGCATCACCCGCGAACTGGCGCGCACCACGATCTCCTTCGCCGCCGGAATGACCGAGGCAGAGGCCGTGATGGACATGCCGCCCGAATTGCGCAACCGCGTGGTTCGGTTCGAAATCGAGGGGCTGCGCAATGCGGGTGCCGTCAGCCTGACCGATGACAGCCTGAAGCGCCGCAAGGTCGCGCTGATCGGGCCGGGCGCCGCGCAGGAAGGCCTGCAGCTTCTGTCGCCTACCCACTACCTTCGCCAGGCCCTGACCCCGGTGGCCGATCTGATCGAAGGGTCCGTCACCGACGCCGTTCTGGCGGGGCCGGATGTGGTGATCCTGGCCGATGTGGCGCGGCTGGCGCCGGCCGAGGAAACCGCGCTTGAAGACTGGGTGTCGAAGGGCGGACTTCTTCTGCGCTTCGCCGGGCCGCGCATGGCGGCGAGTGACGTCTCGCGCGCGCAGGAAGACCCGTTGATGCCGGTGCGCCTGCGCGAAGGCGGCCGCACTGTCGGCGGCGCGATGAGCTGGGGCGAGCCGAAGAAGCTGGCGCCCTTCCCGGAAACCAGCCCCTTCTTCGGCCTGCATATTCCCGACGATGTGCAGGTGAACGAACAGATCCTTGCCCAGCCCGACCCCGATCTGGCCGAGCGCACCATCGCCGCGCTGGAGGACGGCACGCCGCTTGTCACCCGCAAGGCGCTGGGCGAGGGGTCAGTTGTTCTGGTCCATGTGACGGCCAATGCCGAATGGTCCTCACTGCCCTTGTCGGGGTTGTTCGTGCAGATGCTGGAACGGCTTGCCGTCTCGACCCGCCCCGCCACGCCCGAGGCCGCCGATCTGGACGGTCAGGTCTGGGTGCCGGAAACCGTGCTGGATGTCTGGGGCGAGGAACAGGATGCCGGCAAGATCGCCGGGGTCGAAGGCGGGGTGCTGGCCAAGGCCATCGCCGAAGGACCGGGGCCGGACCAGCCCCCCGGTCTTTATGCCGGACAGGACCGGCGGGTGGCGGTGAATGTGCTGGGCGCAGAGATAGAGCTGAAAGCGGCGGTCTGGCCTGCCGATGTCCCGGTCGAGGGGCTTGCCGCCGCGCCTGAACGGTCGCTGAAAGGCGGCTTCCTGACCGCGGCCCTGTCCTTCCTGCTCTTGGATATCCTTGCCGCGCTGTTCGTCGCGGGGCGGCTGACCGGGTTTGGCCGGGCGGCGGCCGCGCTGGCGCTGGCGGTTTTCGCACTTGGCGCGGCACCCGGGGGGGCTGCCTTCGCGCAGGAGACAGCGCCGACCGCTGCGCCGGAAGGCCCGAAACCCGGCGACGATTTCGCCATTCAGGCCACCAGCGCCGTGGTTCTGGCCCATGTGCTGACCGGCGATGCGACGGTCGACGACATGGCGCAGGCGGGTCTGCGCGGCCTGGGCGACCGGCTTTGGGAACGCACGGCGATTGAACCTGCGGAACCGATGGCGGTTGATATCGAGAAGGACGAACTGGCCTTCTTTCCCTTCCTCTACTGGCCCGTCACGGCGTCGATGCCCACGCCTTCGGACGCCGCCTATCAGAAGCTGAACCAGTATCTTCGCACAGGCGGGATGATCCTGTTCGATACACGCGATGCCGATGTGTCGGCCTTTGGCGGCAGCACCCCGGAATCCGACGCCTTGCAGCGCATCGCTTCGGGATTGGACATTCCGGCGCTGGAGCAGATCCCCGGTGACCATGTCCTGACCCGCAGCTTCTATCTGATCCAGGAATTCCCCGGCCGCTACAGCCAGGGCAGCCTCTGGGTCGAGGCCGCGCCTGCCGATGCGGCGGCCGAGGAAGGCGTGCCCTTCCGCAATCTCAATGATGGTGTGACCCCGGTCGTGATCGGCGGCAATGACTGGGCCTCGGCCTGGGCCACGGATGAGAACGGCGTTGCAATGCTGCCGGTGGGCCGCGGCTTCGCGGGGGAACGCCAGCGCGAGATTTCCTACCGCTTCGGCATCAACCTGATCATGCATGTGCTGACCGGCAACTACAAATCCGACCAGGTCCATGTGCCCGCGCTTCTGGAAAGGCTGGGCCAGTGAACCTTCCCGTCTCCGGCATCGTCTTCACGCCCCTTGTGCCCTGGCCCCTGATCTGGGCGCTGGCCGGGGTGACGCTTCTCTTCCTCGCGCTGGCGATCTGGCGCGGCTTGTCGGGCTGGGCGCTGCGCGCTCTGGCCGGGCTGGCGCTTCTGGCGGCGTTGACCGGGCCTGCGCTGCAAGAGGAAGAGCGCGACAAGCTGTCGGATATCGTGATCCTTGTGGTCGATGACAGTTCGAGCCAGGCCTTGGGCGACCGCAAGGCCCAGACCGACGCCGCCATCGCCAAGGTCCAGGCCGAGATCGCGGCCATGCCCGACACAGAATTGCGCATCCGCCGCTTTGCCGACGGGGTCGAGGATACCGGCACCTTGGCCATGACCGCCGTGTCCGAGGCGCTGGCCGAAGAACCGCGCGCCCGGGTGGCCGGGGTGATCCTGATCTCGGACGGTCGCGTCCATGACCTTGACCTTGCGCCGCAGATGCCCGCGCCTTTCCAGGTGCTGCTGACCGGGCGCGAGCGCGACTGGGACCGCCGCCTCGTCATCTCCAACGCGCCCGCCTTCGCCATTATCGGCGAGGAATTCACCATGAAGCTGAAGGTCGAGGATATGGGGACCGTGCCCGCCACGCAGGGGGGCATGGTCGACCTGACCATCACCGTCGATGCCGATGCGCCGCAGACCTATACCGTGCCGGTCGGGCAGGAACTGGACCTGCCGGTCACGCTGGCCCATGGCGGGATGAACGTGTTGCAATTCTCGGTCCCCGGCGCCGAGGGTGAATTGACCGATCGCAACAATGCCGCCGTGGTGCAGATCAACGGCGTGCGCGATAGGCTGCGGGTGCTGCTGGTTTCGGGGGAACCCCATGCCGGCGAACGGGTCTGGCGCAACCTGCTGAAATCCGATGCCAGCGTCGATCTGGTGCATTTCACCATCCTGCGACCGCCGGAAAAGCAAGATGGCGTGCCGGTGGACGAGCTGTCGCTGATCGCCTTTCCGACCCGCGAATTGTTCATCGAGAAGATCGACGAGTTCGACCTGATCATCTTTGACCGCTACCGGATGCGGGGCATCCTGCCGATGTCCTATATCGAGAATGTGGTGAACTACGTGAAGAACGGCGGCACCGTGCTTGTCGCCGCCGGGCCGGAATATGGCGCGGTGGATTCGCTCTATCGCTCGCCCCTGGCGGAAATCCTGCCGGTCGCGCCCACGGCGCAAGTGGTTGAGGGCGGCTTCAAGCCCAGGATCACCGAACTGGGCCAGCGCCACCCTGTGACCGAGGGGCTGGAGAAGTTCGCCCCCGCGCCGACAGTGGATGGCGAACCCGGCTGGGGCCGCTGGATGCGCGCGATCGAGGTCGAGAAATTCTCGGGCCAGACGGTGATGGAGGGCCCGCATGGCCTGCCGCTTCTGGTGCTGGACCGGGTGGGCGAGGGGCGGGTGGCCGTTCTGGCCTCGGACCAGGCCTGGCTTTGGGGGCGCGGCTATGAAGGCGGCGGCCCGCAGCTTGAACTGCTGCGGCGTTTGGCACACTGGATGCTGAAAGAGCCCGAGCTGGAAGAGGAAACCCTGACCGCCACCGCGCAGGACGAGGTGCTGACCATCACCCGCCGCACCATCGCCGAGGAACCGCCCGGCCCGCTGACCGTGACCGGTCCGGATGGCGCGCAGCAGGTGTTGCAGATGGAGCAGAAGTCGCCGGGCCGCTATGAGGTGATCTGGCAGGCGCCGCAACTGGGCCTTTACCGTTTGGAACAGGGCGATCTGACCCGCGTCATCGCCGTCGGCCCTTCGGCGCCGCGCGAATTCGTGGCGACGATCGCTTCCGGTCAGGATCTTGCCCCGCTGGCCGAGGCCACCCGAGGCGCGGTGATACGCATTGAGGAGGGCCTGCCCGACATCCGCGCCGTCGCCGAAGGCCGCCCCGCCGCCGGGCGCGGCTGGATCGGCATCACCCCGCGCGAGGCCTATCTGACGACCGAGGTGCAGGTGGCCGAACTTCTGCCGGGCTGGGCCTGGGCGCTGCTGGCGGCGCTCTTGTCCGTCGCGGCCTGGCTGATCGAGGGGCGCAAAGGGGCGAGGGCGGCCTGACGCCGCCCTGCCTGGCTCACGCCGTTGCGGGCCGCGCCGCCATCGCCTTGCCAATCGCTTCCGACAGCGCGCCCAGAAGCGCGCCGATCACCATCGAGACCGAGACATTGATCCAGGGATTGTCGATCAGCGACACCGAGGTCAGCATCTCCAGCTTGCCACCCAAAAGCGCATAGGCCGCCACGCAGCCGAAGCCGTAGACCGAGGACGGAATCTGCGCCAGGACGGGCAGGTTCGCCGCCAGCACGATCACCGCCGCGCCGATTCCGACCGACAGGCCCGCCGCCAGCGGCAGGCCCAGCCCGCCCGCCAGTTTCGTGGTGGCGATCAGCGCCAGAAGGCCGATCAACCCGCCGAACAGATGCGCCGGAATGTTCTTGCCCAGCGATCCGCTGCCGCCGCCGGAATGGTAAAAGGCCGCCCAGGCCACGAAGGCCGCCCAGATTTGCAGGCCAAGCCCTGCGGCTGGCCCGACAAAGGCCCAGGTTGCGACGCCTCCCAGAACGCCGATCGAAATCGCCAGTGCCGATAGCAGGTTCATTCCATGTCCCTCCCCTTTGCGGATCTGTCCGCGTTGCTTTTCCCTTTCGGCAAACCTCTCCCGGCCTGCGTCCCGACCGTCGGGGCGCAGGGGGGAAACGGTCTGTAGAAAGGTGCAGGCAGGGTGCGGGTTAAGCCGCGCTGCGTCCATAATACAAAGGTTCAGTCGTAGATGCAGGCGCAGCGCCCGCGCCGCAGCGCAGTATCTCGGGGTTCCAAAACGCGGGCCAAGGGCGCAGTCTGGGTGGAATTTCATCCGACGCATTCATAGAGGGATTGACCCATGACCCAGGTCGATGTCGCCATCATCGGGGCGGGCTGCGCCGGTCTGGCTGCGGCCAAGACCCTGCGCGCGCAGGGGAAAACCTTTGTCCTGCTCGAGGCGCTGGACCGGATCGGCGGCCGCGCCTGGACGACTGACACAGATTTTGGCGTGCCCTTCGATATCGGCTGCGCCTGGTTGCACGCCGCCGACCGTAACCCCTTCTTCCCCGAGGCGCAGGCAGCGGGGTGGACGCTCTATCATCACGACATGGGCCTGGATCACCTGTGGTTCGACAAGCGCCGGGCCACCGAGGAGGAGATGGCGCGGGTCCGCGCGGCGGATGGCCAGCTGGCGCGCCTGATCGCCGGGCATAAGGGGCCGGATGACCGGCTGTCGGCACTGATCGCCGATTGCCATTGCCTGCGCGCCAACTCCACCTTTTGCGGCCCGATGGATTTCGGCGCCGATGATGACGAGATTTCCATCGCCGATTTCAACGCTGCCGCCGATCTGGACCCGAACTACTTCACCAAGGAAGGCTATGGCGCGCTGATCCGCCTTTGGGGCGCCGATGTGCCGGTGACGCTTTCGGCTCCGGTCAGCCGGATCGACTGGTCGCGGCAGGGTGTCCGCGTCGAAAGCGCGCGTGGCACGGTCGAGGCGCGCGCCGCCATCGTCACCTGCTCGACCGGTGTCCTGCAATTCGAGGACATAGCCTTCACGCCTGGCTTGCCCGACAGTCATATGGAGGCGATCTTCGATCTTCAGATGGGGCTTCTGACCAAGATTCCCCTTGCGGTCAGCGGTACGCGGCTGGGGCTGAAACCCTTCGACGATCTCTTGATCGAGCGTCGCGCACGGCATGACCTGTTCTTCCTCTGCTTCCCCTTCGATCTCGACCTGCTGGTGGGCTTTGTGGGCGGCGATTTCGCCTGGGAGATCGAGGCGGCGGGGCAGGCGGCAGCGGTGGATTTCGTCACCGACCGGCTGGTCGATCTGTTCGGCTCCGCGACGCGCAAGCATATGGGCCACGGCATCATGACCCATTGGGGCGGTGAGCGGCATGTCCGGGGCGCGTACGCCGCCGCGCGCCCCGGCCGCGCCTCAGCCCGCATGGCGCTGGCCGCGCCGGTGGCCGATCGGATCTGGTTCGCGGGCGAGGCGCTGGCCCCGCATGGGCTGGCCCAGACGGCGGCGGGGGCGCGGCTTTCCGGTGCTTCGGTCGGCGCGCAGGTCGCGGCAGTTCTGGGCTAGTTCAGCGCCGACAGAAGGGCGGGCAGATCGACGGAACAGGCATAGTGATACCGGCCTGACAACCGGCGCGGCAGCTGGCGCAGCCGCAGCGCAAGGGGAATTTCAGTCTGAGGCAAGGGCGCCCGCAGCGGCAGCACGCGATGTCGGATGCCGCGCTGGTGGGCCGCCAGATCAAGCCAGCTTTCGCGCACCGGATCGGGGCGCAGTTCGATGACTTCGGCACCTTCGGGAAGGAAGCACAGATTGGCGAGCCCCGCGCCGGAAGCGCCGATCAGGCGGCGGCATCCTGCCATGGCAGCGATCTGCTGGCGCGGTGTCAGGCGTTCGGGTCGCAGGATGCGCACCCCGCGCGCCGCAAGCGCGGCCTCCACTGCGACCTCTTCGATCAGGACGCGACCCGAGTAGCTTCGGCGCGACAGGTAGATCGTCTCCTGGGCTTCCAAGAGGACGGGCCTTTGCGGCTGGATGCGCTTCAGGAGGCTGTCCAGAAGACCTGCATTGCGTTGGAGGTAATGGTCCAGCGTGGTGACATAGACCAGCTCGTCGAAAAGCAACGCCTTTGACGGGGCAAGGGCAACCGATCCGCTCAGACCCGCAGCCTCGACAAGATCGGCCTGCCATGGGGTCAGTCGCGCCGCATAGGCTGGATAGCGCCCTGCGGGACCACTCAGTCCCAGATCGGTCAGGGCGGCCAGCCCGGTAAGACTGTCCATCAGGAAATGGCCATAGTTGCGGCGCGAGCCGCCGCTCATCCAGATCGCCCCGCATGCCACCCGCTGCGGTCCTGTCGCACGCAAGGCGGCAACGGCCGCGTCCGGACGCGCCACTTCCCGCAGTGGGGCATAGGGGATGCGTGGGTCGTCCCGGGCGAGTACAAGCCCGGTTGCCGGGGACCACAGCGCATTGCGCAGATGGCAGATCAACACGCGGCCGGTCGGATACCCCAGCGCTGTCCCCTCAGCTTCAAGCATGTCCTGCGCACCCGGAGGCGGCGGCGCTTCGCCCCGGGCCAGCCGGTCCGCAAGCTGCGGCAGGCGCGGAAGCATCTGCTCTTCCAGAGTGCCCGCAACCATATCCGGGGTCAGCCCAAATGCCGGCCGATGATCTCGCGCGAATGCGAGGCGAATTCGCGGCGCAGCAACAGGCCACCGGCCAGGATCGTGGTCACGGTCAGCCCGACAGGGCCGAACAGCCAGCCTAGGGCGGCCAGGGCGAAATAGATCGAATGCAGGCCGCGGTTGAAACTTTTTGCCGCGGTGATGTTGATCTCGGCCGCCTGCGCGGCGCGCGGATAGGCCAGGGGGTCGCCGGGGTCGTTCGGCACGGCGGCCATCAGCACGGCGCAATAGCCGAAAAGCCGGTGCGACCAGACGAATTTCAGCAGCGCATTGGCCAGGAAAAACACCGGCAGCATCAGTTTCAGCGACAGCGCGCTGGCGCGGGCATCCAGCGGCAGGTCGGCGGCCAGCTCCTGCACCGTCGCGGCATTGCCGATCAGCGCCACCCCGCCGCCGATGGCGATCATCGAGGCCGAGGCGAAGAAGGCGGTGGCCTGGCGCAGCGAATCGATCAGCGTGCCGTCGAAGATGCGCGGCTGGCGGGTGACGAAGGTCTGCATCCAGTCGCGCCGGTAGCGCTGCATCAGCACCGTCACCGAGGGGCGGGCCTTGGGCGGATGCTCGACCAGCCAGCCGGTGCAGAACCAGACGGCCACGATCAGCGCCAGTGCCAGAAGGTCTGCCATGGCCAATGCCTGGGGCAGGTGCCAGTCCATCAGAAGGGCTTGACCACCACGGCCCAGAGGATCGCCAGCGCGATCAGGACCGAGACCTCGTTGAAGATGCGCAGCCACAGATCGCTGTCACGGAATTCTCCGCGCCGCGCCCGTGCGACCAGACGGCCGGTCCAGAGGAAATGCAGCGCCAGGGCGGCGACAAGGGCGATTTTCAGGTGCAGCCAGGGCTGGAAGCCCCAGACCGACCAGGCCAGCCACAGCCCGGTCAGCACCGCGATCACGGCCAGCCCGGCGGAAAAGCGGTATAGCCGGAAAGTCAGGTCGCCCAGCGGCCCCGGCCCGCCCAGCCGCGCCCATTCGCGTTTCCAGTAGATCAGCGCGCGCGGCACGGCGAAGACCGAGGTCATCCAGCCCATGACGCAAAGAAGATGAATGATCTTGACCCAGTCCATGGCCGAGAAGTGCCATTCCCGGCGGGCCGCGCGCAAGAGGAAACCCCGGGCAGCGGTCATGACTCCGGGATATTTGGGCCAAGTTGAACGTGGCACGACGAGCCTTCGGGCCAGATGGCCCCATGCGCCGCGTTGTCTGTTGCCTTCGCGTAGAATTGGTTATATTGTTTTACCAATTCGAGAGGGGGACAGCCATGGATATGCCCGTGCCCGCCGCGCGCATCCTGTCGCGCAAGGCCCAGATCGTCGCGCGTCTGCGCGCAGTTCTGCCCGCCGACGCGGTGATCGAGGATGAGGAAGAGACCCGCGCCTATGAATGCGACGCGCTGTCGGCATATCGCTGCCTGCCCCTGGCCGTGGTTCTGCCGCGCACGACGGCCGAGGTCGCAGCCGCGCTGAGGGTCTGCCATGACGAAGGTGTGCCGGTGGTGCCGCGCGGCTCGGGCACCTCGCTGGCGGGGGGCGCGATGCCGACCGAGGATTCGGTCGTCCTGGGCGTGATGCGGATGAATGCGGTCCTGGAAACCGACTACGACAACCGTTTCATCCATGTGCAATCCGGCCGCACCAACCTGTCGGTGACCGGCGCGGTCGAGGCCGATGGCTTCTTCTACGCGCCCGACCCGTCCAGCCAGTTGGCCTGCGCCATCGCGGGCAATATCGCAATGAATTCGGGCGGGGCGCATTGCCTCAAATACGGGGTGACGACGAACAACCTTCTGGGCGTGACGCTTGTGACGATGCAGGGCGAGGTCATCACCCTTGGCGGCCCCTGGGCCGACCAGCCGGGGCTCGACCTTCTGGGCGTGGTCTGCGGCAGCGAGGGGCAGTTGGGCGTGGTGAGCGAGGCCTTTCTGCGCATCCTGCCCAAGCCCGAAGGGGCGCGGCCGGTGCTGATGGGCTTTGGCTCGAACGAGGTCGCGGGGGAATGCGTCGCCGATATTATCCGCGCGGGCATTCTGCCCGTGGCGATCGAATTCATGGACCGGCCCTGCATCCGCGCCTGCGAGGCCTTCGCCAAGGCGGGCTATCCGGATTGCGAGGCGCTGCTGATCGTCGAGGTCGAGGGGTCGGAGGCCGAAATCGCCGAACAATTGGCCGCGATCACCGCGATCGCGCGGCGGCACGATCCGGTGGCGCTGGAAGAAGCGGTGGACGAAGCCCATGCCAAGCGGATCTGGCTGGGGCGCAAATCGGCTTTCGGCGCCATGGGCCAGATCAACGACTACATGTGTCTCGACGGGACGATCCCGGTCTCGACCCTGCCGATGGTGCTGCGGCGGATCGGCGAATTGTCCCGCGAATTCGGGCTGGATGTCGGCAATGTCTTTCATGCCGGTGATGGCAACATGCACCCGCTGATCCTCTACAATGCCAATACGCCCGGCGATCTGGAACGCTGCGAGGCGATGGGGGCCGAAATCCTGAAGCTCTGCGTCGAGGTGGGCGGCTGCCTGACCGGCGAACATGGCGTGGGGATCGAGAAGCGCGACCTGATGGCGGTGCAATATGCGCCCGCCGATCTTGAGGCGCAGATGCGGGTCAAGGACGTTTTCGATCCGGCCTGGCTGTTGAACCCGGCAAAGGTCTTTCCGCTGGCAGCAAGTGCCGGGCGGCGCGCGGGCTAGGGCGGCGGACCGGGGGCCAGCCCCCGGACCCCCGGAGTATTTGAGCCAAGATGAAGGGGCAGGGGATGCGGCCTGCGGATGAGGCGGAAGTTTCGGACATGCTGCGCGGGGCCAGTGGGCCTTTCGCGCTGCGCGGCGGTGGCACGCGGGGGGCGCTTCTGGCGGGCGAGGTGCTGGATTGCGCGGGCCTGACCGGCGTGCGGCTTTATGAACCGGCGGCGCTGACGCTGGTCGTCGCGGCGGGAACGCCCCTGGCCGAGGTCGAGGCGCTGCTGGCGGGTGAGCGGCAGCGGCTGGCCTTCGAAGTGCCGGACCTGCGCGCGGTGCTGGGGCGGGCGGGCGTTTCGACCATCGGCGGCGTCTATGCGGCCAATGCCAGCGGTCCGCGCCGGGTGCAGGCGGGCGCCTGCCGGGATGCCGCCCTGGGGGTGCGCTTCGTCGACGGCATGGGGGCGGTGGTGAAGAATGGCGGGCGGGTGATGAAGAATGTCACCGGCTATGATCTGGTCAAGCTGATGGCGGGCAGTCAGGGCAGTCTGGGCGTGATCACCGAGGTGTCCTTCAAGGTGCAGGCCCTGCCCGAGGCCGAGGCGACGCTGGTGGCCGGGCTGGCGCCCGAAGCGGGGCTGGCCGCGCTGCGCCGGGCGCTGGGGTCGCCCTATGACATTTCGGGCGCGGCCCATGCCGAAGGCCGGGCGGCGATCCGCATCGAGGGGATGGCCGGGTCGGTCGCCTATCGCGTGGCGCAATTGCGGGCACTTCTGGGCGGCGACTGGCAGGCGGTCGAGGGCGCGGCCTCGCAGGCGCTGTGGCAAGGGATCCGCGATCTTCAGCCGCTTGTGGGCAAGGGCGCCGCGTTGTGGCGCATCGCCTGCGTGCCCTCCGAGGCGCTCTGCGTGCCCAACGCGCTGGCGGCGGCGGGCGTGGCGCATGAGGCGGTGTTCGACTGGGGCGGTGGGCTGGTCTGGCTGTCCTGCACCGAGGGCGAGGGCGGGCGCATCCGCGCCGCGCTGGCGGGCAGGGGAGAGGCCACGCGGCTGATGGGCGCGGAAGACGCTCCGCCCTTTTCGCCGCCCGCGCCGGGCCTTGCGGCGCTTCAGACCGGGCTGAAGGCCCGTTTCGACCCGAAGGGTCTGTTCAACCCCGGAGGTCTGGTCTGATGCAGACGAATTTCACCCCCGAGCAGCTGCGCGATGCCGGCACGGCGCGGGCCAATGAAGTGCTGCGCACATGCGTCCATTGCGGGTTCTGCACCGCGACCTGCCCGACCTATCAGGTTCTGGGCGATGAGCTGGATTCCCCGCGCGGCCGCATCTACCTGATCAAGGACATGCTGGAGAAAGGCCGCCCGGCCGATGCCCAGACGGTCAAGCATATCGACCGCTGCCTGTCCTGCCTGGCCTGCATGACGACCTGCCCTTCGGGCGTGCATTACATGCATCTGGTCGATCACGCGCGCGACTATATCGAAAAGACCTATCGCCGACCGGTCATGGACCGCGCCTTGCGTGCGGTTCTGGCACGGATCATCCCCTATCCGCGGCGCTTCCGGCTGGCGCTGCTGGGGGCCAAGATCGCCCGGCCCTTCGCCTTCCTTGTCCCCGACAAGCGGCTGAAGGCGATGCTGGCCATGGCGCCGAAACAGGTGCCGCCGGTCAGCCGCAACGATGACCCGCAGTGCTTCCCCGCCACCGGCCCGCGCCGGATGCGGGTCGCGCTGATGACCGGCTGCGCGCAGAAGGCGCTGAACACCGACATCAACGATGCCACGATCCGCCTGTTGCGGCGTCTGGGCTGCGAGGTGGTGGTGGCCAAGGGCGCGGGCTGCTGTGGGGCGCTGACGCACCATATGGGCAAGGCGGACCTGTCCCATGCCAGCGCCGCCGCCAATATCCGTGCCTGGATGGCGGAAAAGGCCGGGGCGGGGCTGGATGCCATCGTGATCAACACCAGCGGATGCGGCACGACGGTCAAGGATTACGGCCATATGTTCCGCACCGATCCGGCGCTGGCGCAGGATGCGGCGACGGTCGCGGGATTGGCGAAAGACATCAGCGAGGTGCTGGTGCAGCTCGGACTGCCCGCAGGCGCGCCCAAGGGGCTGCGGGTGGCCTATCACGCCGCCTGTTCCCTGCAGCATGGCCAGCAGGTCAAGACGGCACCGAAAGACCTGCTGAAAAAGGCTGGGTTCGAGGTGGTGGAACCGGCGGACAGCCATCTGTGCTGCGGCTCGGCCGGGACCTACAACCTGTTGCAGCCCGAGATTTCGGCCCAGCTCAAGGCCCGCAAGGTCAAGACGCTCGAGGCGAAAAGTCCTGACCTGATCGCCGCCGGGAATATCGGCTGCATGATGCAGATCGGCTCCGGCACCGGCCTGCCGGTCGTTCATACGGTCGAACTTCTGGACTGGGCCACCGGGGGGCCAAAGCCACCGGCACTGACGATCTGACACGGGCGGGCAGACGGCAGAAGACTTCCGCCACAAATATGCCAGAATGCGCCCGTAGCCCGATCCGATCCGCCCAAGCCGAGGCCATGATGCTGCGTGTCCTTCCTGTCCTCGTCGCCCTTCTTGCGCCGCTTGCGGCGGGGGCCGAGACGGCGCCGGTGGCGATGCGCACGGCGGATGCGGTCAAGGGCTGGCAGGGCGTGGGCAAGCTGCTGCTTGGACAGCGCGGCTTCTGCACCGGGGCGCTGATCGCGCCCGACAAGGTCCTGACCGCCGCCCATTGCCTTTATGACAAGGAAACCGGCGCGCGGACGCCGGACACCCTGATCACCTTTCAGGCCGGCTGGCGCGATGGCAGGGCCGAGGCCTATCGCGGCGTGCGCCGCGCCGCCGTTCACCCCGATTACGTCTATACCGGCGCTGACGAGATGGAGCGCGTCGCCTATGACGTGGCGGTGCTGGAGCTGGACCAGCCCATCCTTCTGCCGCAGATGCCGCCCTTCGCCACCGGCGCGCGGCCGGTGGATGGCGGGGCGGTCAGCGTGGTGTCCTATGCGCAGGACCGATCCGAGACGCCTTCGCTTGAACAGGGCTGCTCGGTCCTCGCCTCGCGCGCCACGGCGCTGATCCTGACCTGCAACATCGATTTCGGATCGTCCGGGGCGCCGGTTTTTGTCGATCAGGACGGCAAGGAACAGGTGGCGGCGGTGATCTCGGCCAAGGCCGAGTATGAGGGGCACAAGGTCGCGCTGGCCGTGCCGGTGGAACGCCCCCTCTCGGTGGTGCTTGACGTGCTGGCCCAGGCCCCGGGCGCGCAGAAGACCGTGCAGGGCGTGCGGATCCTGAAGGGCGGCAATGCCGGGGCCGGGTCCGGCGGCGCCAAATTCGTCTCGCCGTGATCCGGCCTCTTGTCCTTTTCCTGTCCATTGCCCTTGCCGCCCCCGCGGCGGCGGAGCCCTCGGGTCTCGAGCCGCTGGTGCGGCGCGACCAGATGCTGGGCTGGGAGGCGGTGGGCCGGATCGACACGGGCGAGGGTGACGGTTTCTGCACCGGCGCGCTGATCGCCACCGATCTGGTGCTGACGGCGGCGCATTGCGTCTATGACCGGCGCGGCCAACCGCTAGATCCCGGTCACATGCTGTTCCGCGCAGCCTTGGCCGAAGGCGTGGCCCTGGCCGATGCGCCGGTCGCGGTCACCGTGGCCCATCCCGGCTATGACCCCGCGACACCGCCCTCGGCGCAGAACGTCCGCCATGACGTGGCGCTGTTGAAACTGGCCAATCCGATTCCGGCGGCGCTGGCGGCCCCTTTCCTCGTCGCCTCGCCCGGGACGGGGGATCAGGTCTCTGTCGTTTCCTACGCGCTGGGCCGGTCCGAGGCATTGAGCTGGCAACGCAGTTGCGATGTGCTGGCGCGGCAGGACGGGCTGGTGGCGATGAATTGCGATGTGAGCTTCGGCTCTTCGGGCGCGCCGGTGCTGGACCGGTCGGACGCACGGGCGCGGATCGTGTCGCTGATCTCGGTCGGCGGGGTCGGCGGGCCCGACAATGAATTCGTCGCCTATGGCATGGACCTGCCGCAGGTCGTGGGCGATCTGAAGGCGCTTCTGGCGCGGGGCAAGCCTTTGGCCCGGGCCGGGACGGTTCCGGTGGGCGATCCCGCGGCTTTGGGCGCGGGGACCGGCAAAAGCCGCGACATCGGCGCCCGCTTCGTCACGCCCTGACCGCCGCCGCGTGGCGCGGCCTTGCCCGGGGTCTTGAAACGCCCCCGACCCTTCCCCAAATCACTTTCATCCGGGTGCCAGACAGGGCCCGGAGCCCTTGCCCGGCCCCGCGACAGGGGCGGGCGTCACGACGCATCGCTTTGAAAAGGATGATGACATGCGCAGCTTTGACTTCGCACCGCTCTATCGCGCCACCGTCGGCTTCGACCGTGTGGCCGACCTGATGGACCGCGCGCTTTCCGCCGATGTGGCCCAGCCCAGCTACCCGCCCTACAACATCGAAAAGACCGCAGAGAATGCCTATCGCATCTCGATCGCGGTCGCCGGCTTCACGCCCGACGAACTGTCGGTCGAAGTGAAGGAAGGCGCCCTGCATGTGGCCGCCCGCAAGGCCCCCGATGCGGCGGAACGCAGCTTCCTGCACCGGGGCATCGCGACCCGCGCCTTCGAGCGCCGCTTCGCGCTGGCCGATCATGTCCGCGTGACCGGCGCCAGCCATGAACATGGCATGCTGCATATCGAACTGGTGCGCGAGGTGCCGGAGGCGATGAAACCCCGCCGGATCGAGATCGCCGCCACCAGCCCGGCTGCGACCGCAGTGATCGAGAACAAGGCCGAAACCGTCAACTGACGCTTTCGCCGCAACGGCAAGACGGGCGCGCGGGGCAACCTGCGCGCCTTTTTCATGCCCTCACACCTCGGTCAGCCCGTGATAGGCGCTGATCGCCAGCCGCCGAAGCTGGTCGCGAGGCAGATCGCCCGCCAGCGCGCAGCCCAGATTGCCGTCGATCCACCAGAAGGCCTGCGCGCCCGGTTCCTCGGCAAAGGCCATCTCGGTCTCCTGCCCCTCGCTGCGGGTGACGTAAAGCGCAAGGCGGCGGCCCAGATCATCCTCATACATCAGCAGCGCGGCGGGCGATGTGTCGCCGGGCAGAAGCCGCCCGCCGATCAGGCGAAAGCCTTCGGCGGCAAGGTCGGGCGGGCGGATCGCGGTGCCAAGGCGTTTGGACAGCCATTTCACCAGATGCGCCTCATCGGCGGCGCTCACTTCGACCGGGTGCAGCACCTCGGAGGCATAGGTCGCATAGCTGCCCAGTGCGGCGGCGGCAAGGCGGGGGGCTTCGGCGGGCGGCGTCAGCCGGGCGGTGCCCCAGCCCGCGGCGAAACCGCAGCCCAGAATGGCCAGCAGCGCCGCGACGCGCCACAGCGGCAGGCGCGGGCGCGGGGCGGGCGCGGCGTGAAGGGCGGCGCGCAGCCGCTGCGGCACCGGCTCATCGGCGACGGGCGCATAAAGCGCGGTGATCGCGGCATCCTGCCGGTCCCATTCCGCCAGCCGCGCGGCAAGCGCGGGGTCCGTGCCGGCCAGCACCAGCAGGCGCTGACGGTCATCCCCGCCGCCATGGCGCAGGCGCAGCGCCTCGTCGTCCGAGAGGGGGGCGGGGGTCATTGATTTCCCTTTCTCGGCCGGGGTCCTTCGTCCCGGCCGGTCATCTGGCGCAACGCGGCGCGGGCGCGGGCCAGGCGCGAGGCCAAAGTGCCCTCGGCGCAGCCCAGCACTTGGGCCGCTTCCGACAGGCTCATGCCCTGCAAGGCGACCAGGAGAAGCGCCGCGCGCTGGTCTTCCGGCAGGCGGCCCATTGCGGCATGAACTTCGGCCAGCATCAGCCGCGCCTCGCCCTGGGGCGGCGTGGCCGGGTCCTGGACAAGCGCCAGAACCGGAGCGGGGCGGCGGCGCAGCCCGTCGCGAAAGCGATTGAGCAGGATGCGGCACAGCCAGCCGCGCAGACTGCCCTCGCCCCGCCACTGCCCGGCCCGCGCCACCGCCGTTTCAAGCGTATCCTGGACAAGATCGTCGGCCGCATCCCGGTCGCGCAAAAGCGCGCGGGCATAGGCCCTCAGGCCCGGAATGGCAGCCTCGATCTCGTCCAGAAGCGGCATGTCACTCCTTGGCCTTGGCCGTGTGCCACACACCCTTGACGCCATCGCCGGTCGTGTCGCCCGGCTTGGCATCCTTGACCCAAAGATACAGCGGCATGTTGTAATAGGTCCATTGCATCGTGCCGTCGGTGCGTTTGGTCAGGCCGTAATCGCCCTCGGCCTTGGCATCGGCATCGGCCAGAAGCGGCGGCCAGTTCACCGCGCATTGGTCATAGCAGGCGGACATGCCGTCCTTGTCCATGTCGAAGGTGTACAGCGTCATGCCTTTGGAATCGGTCAGGATGCCACCCGTTTCCATGACCATCTCGGCCAGGGCGGGGCTTGCCGACAGGGCAAGGACAAGCATCAGGGCTTTGCGGATCATCATTCTCTCCCTTTAGGTCCCTTTCAGCCGGGGCCGGGGCAGGGGCCAGAAGGGCCTCTGTCTGGAACGACGATGCCGCAGCGATCTTCATCCCTGCGGTCACGGGCTTGTGAACGCGGCTGGACCCGGGGGGCTGCACGCCCCCCGGACCGCCTGCGGGATATTCGAGCCGAGATGAAGGAGAGGGATGGGCTATTTCGACAGGCTCTGCGCCAGCCGCATCAGGGTGATCGCCTCGGTCCGGTAGCCATAGGGGTCATCGCCCCGGGCCGACAGGGCAAGGTCGATGGCCTCGTCCCAGCTCCATTTGCCCAGATAGACCGAACCCTGCAGCAATTGCCCGAAGCCCGCGATGGCGGCGGCAAAGCGCGCCTCGGTCGTGGCCGGTTCCTGCCCGGTGATCGGCTGTTCGATGAGTTGGCTTTCATCCTCGCCCGGCGCCTTCCAGCGCAGGCGCAGGAAGCCCAGCTCGCCCTCCGCAGGCGTCGCGGTGGCGGTGCCGTAGCGCAGCGGGTCATTCAGCACGGCGTCCGAGCCGACCGGCGTCACCTCATAGATCGCCGTCACCTGAAGCCCGGCGCCGATCTCGCCCGCATCGACCTTGTCATTGTTGAAATCCTCGCGCTTCAGGGCGCGGGTCTCATAGCCGATCAGCCGGTACTCGGCGATCTGGCCGGGGTTCCATTCGACCTGCACCTTCACGTCATCGGCTATGCTGAAAAGCGCGCCGGTCAACTGGTCGACCAGCACTTTCCGCGCCTCGGACAGGGTGTCGATATAGGCGGCCTGGCCATTGCCGTTCTGGGCCAGCGCCTGCATCGTGGCATCGTCCAGATTGCCGCGACCAAAGCCCAGCACTGACAGATAGGTGCCGTCCTGTTCGCGCTTCTTCGCGACATAGGAGGTCAGCCCCTCAGGGTCGCTGACGCCGACATTGAAATCGCCATCGGTGGCCAGAAGGATCCGGCTGACCTCGCCTTCGCCCTGCATCGTCTTGGCGGTCCGATAGGCCAGTTCCAGCCCCTCGGCCCCGGCGGTCGACCCGCCTGCCGTCAGATTGTCCAGTGCCGCAAGGATCGTGTCGCGATCCGCCGCCTTGGTCGGCGGCAGCACAAGCCCCGCCGATCCGGCATAGGTGACGATGGCGACCTGATCCTCGGGCCGCAGTTCCGGCAGCATCAGCGCCAGCGACTGTTTCAAGAGGCCCAGCTTGTTGGGGTCTTCCATGCTGCCCGACGTGTCGATCAGGAAGACAAGGTTCAGGGCCGGACGGTCGGCCATGGCGGGCAATTCGCCCTGCAGGCCGATCGTCACCAGTTCCGTGCCCGGGTTCCACGGCGTCGGCATCACCGAAACCGTGGTGCGGAAGGCCTGGCCCGGCTCGGGCGCGGGATAGGCATAGGGGAAGTAGTTCACCATCTCTTCCACCCGCACCTGATCGGGCGTCGGCAGCACGCCCATGTTCAGGGTCGAGCGCACCAGCGCATAGGAGGCCGTGTCGATATCGGTCGAGAAGGTCGAGACCGGCTCTTCCGCCGTGATCTTCACCGGATTGGCGGCGGCGCTGGCATAGTCCTCGGTATTGGGCTCCAGATAGGGCATCGGCTCGGGCGCGGGCATGGGCGCGACAACGGCCGAAGGGGCCGGGACCATATACATGTCCGGCGCGCCGCCGCTGTCGGCCAGCGCCGCTTCCGCCTCGGGGGCGGCCCCGCCGACGGGGACTTCCTTGCGGGCGCGGGCATCGCCGTCGCTTTCGGCCAGCCGGGCCTCGCCCGCGGCGCCCGGCATCATATCCGCCTCGGGCGCCGGGGCAGGCGCTGCTTCAAGGACAAGGTCGGCGGGCTTTGCCGGGGCTGGGTCGGCGACCCGGCCCGCCTTTTCCTCGGCCGGAGCGCCCGCTTCGGCCACCGACGAGGTCGGGACATCGGGCGCCTCGGGCGCTGCAAGTTTCGGCGTTGTCGGCGGGGTCAGGTTCTCGGCCACCGGCAAAAGCACGGTGACGCCGACGATCAGCGCCGCAACGGATGTGGTGGCGGCAAGCGCAGGACGGGAGGTCAGGAAATTCATCATCGAACGTGCTCCTTGGAAGAAACCCGCCCGGCGGGGGCGGTCTTCCTTGGGACGCGCCTCTGCGCCCGAAGCTTGGAGCCGGTCGAAATTTTCCATGGCCAGCGCCAGCGCGCGGTCGCGGGCTTCTGCCTCGGGCGAGGGTGCGGCTTTCAGCGCGGCCTTGAGCCGGGCTTCGAGCGGATCGAATTCGTCACTCATCTCGCCTCCTCCGCCGCCATGGCGCGAAGCCGTTTCTTCACTTCGGACATCCGCCAGGCGACCGTGCCTTCGCTGACGCCCAGAACTTCGCCCGCCTGCGCCTGGGTCATCTCTTCGCCCAGGACCAGCGCCACCGTGTCGCGCAGTTCCGGCGACAGCCGGGCCATCGCCTCCATCAGCCAGTCCTGCGCCGCCTGCGCCTGCGCGATCTCTTCCTGCCGGGCGATTTCCCAATCGCCCCAGCCCGCGCTGGCGCGCGCGCGTGTCGCCTGCCGCCGCCGCAGGTCATGGGCGGCATTCACCACCACGCGATACAGCCAGGTGGTGAAGCGCGCCTCGCCGCGCCAGTGGCGCAGCTTGGCGGGCAGGGCGGCGCAGATATCCTGCGCCAGATCCTCGGCCTCGGCCTTGATCCCGGTCAGCCGCCAGGCCAGGCCGTGGATGCGGTCGTAATGCCGCGCAACCAGCGTGGCGAAGGCCACGCGGTCACCGCCTGCGGCGGCCTGGGCAAGGGTTTCATCCGGCGTATCCATCAGCATGACGGATAGTCTGACGCGCGCGCCCCGGCAATCCTTGGGGGCCTGCGGAAATTCTTACCGTCACGTCGCAACCTTGTCGCAGGGCGGGGCGCAGCCTAGGATGCCGGGCCGCAGCGGGGTGGGGGAAAGCGATGCGACATGTTCTGGCGGGCCTCTTCTGGCTTGCCGCCTGTCTTGCCGGAGCGGCGGCCGGCGCCGATGACCTGCCCCGGCAGCCGATGCCCGGCTGGGTGGATGACATGCCGCTGCCCGCCGCCGACGCGGCCCTGCGCGACCAGTCGCGCGACGGGGTGGTCTATCTGCTGGCCGACCACCAGATCCGCTGGCAGGGCGAGGAACGCCAGTCCTGGACCCGCACCGCGCTGCAGGTTTCCGACCGGGCCGGGCTGGAACTGGCCGCGACCGTGACCTTCGACTATGACCCGGCCTTCGAGACGGTCGCCCTGACCCGGCTGGCGCTGTGGCGCGACGGGCAAGAGATCGCCCTGCCGCCCGATCTGCCCGCCGTGGTGATGCGGCGCGAAGAGCGTTTGGACGAGGGCATTCTCGACGGCGCGCTGACCGTCTTTCTGCAAGTGCCGGATGTGCGGGTGGGCGATGTGGTGGATTACGCGGTGCTGCGGCGGGAAAGGCCGATCCTGGCCGCCGGAACGCGGGCGGTGTTTTCCGAACTGGAATGGTCGGTGCCGGTGGCGCTGTCGCGGACCGTCGTCCTGTGGCCTGCGGGCTGGCCCGTGAACCTGGCCGCCTTGCCCGACCGCGTGGCCCATCTGGAAGGGCCGCTTCCGGGCGGCGGAACGCGGCAGGAATGGCAGCGCCTTCACCACATCCCCCCTGCGCCCGAGGATAACGTGCCGGTGGCCGATGACCCGACCGCGATCCTGCGATTGTCGGCCGAGACGGATTGGGGGCCGATCTCGGCGGCGCTGACGCCCTATTACGCGGCGGATTACCCTTTGGGCGTCTGGGAGGATCGCATCGCCGCGCTGGCCGCCCTGCCCGATGACGCCGCCCGCGCCATCGCCGCCCTGCGCATGGTGCAGGACGAATTGCGCTATGTCTCGCTGTCGCTGGGCGAGGGCGGCATCTTCGCGCGTCCGCCGGCCGAGGTCGTCGCCTCGGGCTTTGGCGATTGCAAGGACAAGGCGCTGCTGCTGGCGGTGATGCTTCGCAGGCTCGGGATCGAGGCCAGCGTCGCCCTGACCAGCCTTGAGGCAGGCCATGGGCTTGACCGCGAAGTGCCCATGCTTTCGGCCTTTGACCATGCCGTCCTGCGCCTCAGGCTGAACGGCCAGGACCATTGGCTTGACCCCACCGCCACCCATCAGGGCGGCGATCTGGCCCGCGCCACGCCGCCCGATTTCGGCTTTGCCCTACCGCTGGCGGGCCCCGGCCAGACCGCGCTGGAAGCCTTGCCCGTCAGCGCCGACCGCCTGTGGTCGACCGAAGTGGTCGAGCGTTATGGCTTTGACGCGACCGGGATCACCGTCACCGTCACCTCGGATTATCGCGGCGGGGCTGCCGACGCGATGCGGGCGCGCTGGGCCACCACCGCGCGCAACCGGATCACCGAAGAATTCTTCACCTATTACGCCACGCGCTATCCTGGCCTTGATCTGGCCCGGCCGATCGAGATGCAGGATGACCGGACGGCTAACCATCTGCGCATGGTCGAGCATTATCGCCTGCCCCTGGCCGCGCTGACCGATTACGGGCTGGCCGAAGACTTCCCCTTCGCGGCCGAGGATTTCGCCTCGAACCTGCCCGAGCGGCTGACCGCGCCGCGCGCCTTGCCGATGGACACGGGCCGACCGGCCCGCTTTCACCACCGGATCGAGGTGACCGGCGCGCCCGTCGATTTCACCCCGCCAGCCCCCCTGCATATCGGGAATGGCGGCTTCGACTATGATCTTGCCAGCACGGCCCCCGCGCCGGGTGCGCTGGTTCTCGACTGGAATTTCCAGCGCAAGGGCGCGGTCATTCCGGCGGGGGCGGTCGCCGCGCTGCTGTCGGATCGCCGCAGGGTTTTCGATACGACCTGGTTTTCCTGGAACGTGAGGCCCTGAGCCAAACAAGAACCCCCCGCCGCATGGGGGATGCGGCAGGGGGCAGTCCTTCGGCCGGAAGGGGACATTGGGCCGAAGGGTCGTCCGGGGTCGCGGCCGCGATCAGGCGCTAGAACAACAGCCCGTCATAGACCGCGAAGGCGCCGCCAGTGCTGCGCAGGTTGCCGCTTGCCCCGGTATCGCGGGCATAGGCCGTGATCGCGCTGTAGGTGCCGGGGCCGAAAGCGCCGTCGATGCCGCCGCTGTAATAGCCCTGGTAGCGAAGCTGGCGCTGGATCATGCGGCGCTCTTCGGCCGAATAGCTGGAAAAGGCGCGGGCGGCGGGCGTGCCGTAGATCGAGCTGCCAGAGCCATAGGTCGTGCCATAGGTCGGCTTCGGATCGACAAAGGCCGGGGCGCCGTAATAGGGCGTCGGCGCGGGGGCGGCGCGATAGCTGCGCTTGTTGGCATCGAGCAGCTTGTCGACGATGACGGCCGTGGCCACACCGGCCAGGAAGCCCTGTTCCTTCTTGCCCCAGGCCATGGCAGGCGCGGCAGACATTGTGGCTACGGAAAGCGCGGCGATCGCAGCGATGGCCGAAGTCTTGGCAGCGGTAAACATCGGTTCGGTCCTTTCCCAGTGCGGGTTTGCTTCATGGTGTCCCCCGGGGGCTGGCAGGCCGTCAGCGGGGCGATGAGGGCAAACTGGGATCAGGGCCGATGCTAAGCAAAGTCAGGCCCGCGCTAGGGCTTGGCGCGGGCCTGATATCGGATAGCGGCTTTGAAATCATATGGTTGCGACGCGCGACCGGGCAGATCGCTGCAAGGCGCGCGTCGCGGGCCGGTCAAGGCGCCTTGGCCAGGGCGTCGAAATCCTGCGCCGAATGGCGCTCGGGCAGTTGTTCCCAGGGCTGGCCCCAGTTGCGGTTAACCTTGCGGCCGCGGATCACCGCCGGACGGGCGTCGATTCGCTGGGCCCAGGCCAGGACATGTTTGTAGGAGGTCACATCCAGGAACTCGCCCGCATTATAGGCCCGGCCCAGCACCAGATTGCCGTACCAGGCATAGATGGCGATATCGGCGATGGAATAGGCGCCGCCCGCCATCCAGTCCTTGTCGGCCAGATGCCGGTCCAGCACGTCCAGCTGACGCTTGGTTTCCATGGCAAAGCGGTTGATCGGATACTCCATCTTCTCGGGCGCGTAGGCGTAGAAATGCCCGAACCCACCGCCCAGATAGGGCGCAGACCCCATCTGCCAGAACAGCCAGGACAGGCATTCGGTCCGGCCTGCAAGATCGGTCGGGATCAGCGCGCCGAACTTTTCGGCCAGATACAGCAGGATCGAACCGGATTCGAAAATCCGCTGCGGCGGGGATACCGAATGGTCCGTCATCGCCGGGATCTTCGAATTCGGATTGACCTCGACAAAGCCCGACCCGAACTGGTCGCCCTTTGAAATCTCGATCAGCCAGGCGTCGTATTCGGCGGGTTTTCCCAGCGCCAGCAGCTCTTCCAGCATCACCGTGACCTTCACGCCATTGGGCGTGGCCAGCGAATAAAGCTGCAAGGGATGCGCGCCCACCGGCAGGGTCTTGTCATGCGTCGGCCCGGCGATGGGCCGGTTGATCGAGGCGAAATGCCCGCCCGAGGGCGCTTCCCAGGTCCAGACCTTGGGCGGGGTATAGGGTGCAGTCATGCGAGGCTCCTGAACAGGCAGGGGGGCGGCCTTTGGCAAGCCGCCCCCCCGTGTTGTCGCAAAATTCCGGCCCCCGGGGCCGGGGCGATCAGATCGAAAGGCAAATGTATTTCATCTCGAGATAGTCTTCCATCCCGTGGCGGCTGCCCTCGCGGCCGAGGCCCGATTGCTTGACGCCGCCGAAGGGGGCGACCTCGGTCGAGATGATGCCGGTGTTCACGCCGACGATGCCGTATTCCAGCGCTTCTTGCACGCGGGTGACGCGGCCGATGTCGCGGCTGTAGAAATAGGATGCCAGGCCGAAGATCGTGTCATTGGCCTTCTGGACCACTTCTTCCTCGGTGTCGAACTTGAACAGCGGCGCGACCGGGCCGAAGGTTTCCTCGTTGGTCACCACCATCTGGTCGGTCACGCCGGTCAGGATGGTGGGCTCAAAGAAGTTGCCGCCCAGCGCATGCGGCTTGCCGCCCGAAATGACCTTGGCGCCCTTGGCGGTCGCGTCGGCGATATGCTCTTCGACCTTCTCGACCGCGGCATGGTTGACCAGCGGTCCGAACTGCACGTCATCGGTCAGCCCGTCGCCGACGCGGGTCTTGTCGACCGCGGCCTTCAGCTTGGCGGCGAAGGCGTCATAGACCCCGGCCTGCACATAGATCCGGTTGGCGCAGACGCAGGTCTGGCCGTTGTTGCGGAACTTCGACATCATCGCGCCCGCGACCGCGGCATCCAGATCGGCGTCGTCGAAGACGATGAAGGGCGCGTTGCCGCCCAGCTCCATCGAGCATTTCATCACCTGATCCGCCGCCTGACGCAGCAGGATGCGGCCCACCTCGGTCGAGCCGGTGAAGGTCAGCTTGCGGACGATCGGGTTCTCGCAGAATTCCTTGCCGATATCCGAGGACCGCTTCGAGGTGATGACCGAGAAGATGCCCTTGGGCAGGCCCGCGCGTTCGCCCAGCACGGCCAGCGCAAGCGCCGACAGCGGCGTTTCGGCGGCGGGACGGGCGACGAAGCCGCAGCCCACGGCCAGGGCCGGGGCGCATTTGCGGGTGATCATCGCATTCGGGAAGTTCCACGGCGTGATCGAGGCCACGACGCCGATCGGCTGCTTGAGCACGGTCAGGCGCTTGTCGCGCTGATGGCCGGGGATGGTCTCGCCATAGACGCGCTTGGCCTCTTCGCCGAACCATTCGATGAAGCTGGCGCCATAGGCGATCTCGCCCTTGGCCTCGGCCAGCGGTTTGCCCATCTCGGCGCAAAGGATGGTGCCCAGATCGTCCTGGTTCGCCATCATCAGGTCGAACCACTTGCGCAGGATGACGGCGCGTTCCTTGGCCGGGCGCGCGGCCCAGTCCTTCATCGCGGCATTGGCGGCGGCGATGGCACGGGCGGTCTCGGCCCGGCCCAGATTCGGCACCTCGGCGATCACGTCGCCGCGGGCGGGGTTCACGACGGCG